>ERZ791921.98-NODE-98-length-83399-cov-17.880579_pt1 | contig 83399 bp, 75 predicted proteins | sample MGYA00510135_ERZ791921 | MGnify/ENA primary metagenome ERZ791921 (study PRJEB30046, sample SAMN00792070) | human gut metagenome | study: EMG produced TPA metagenomics assembly of the A metagenome-wide association study of gut microbiota in type 2...
TATAAAATTTATATTATGAGGATTTTTTATTATTAGTTTTTCTATTTAAAAATAGCATAAAAATCTAGTTATCCGCATAAAAACTGGACTTATCACACTTTATCAAGGTCAAAACCACTCAATTTACTACTAATTTACTACTTATGAATGAGCTTTGATACGACGATTTATCCTTGAAAAGTGAAGATATAAAGATACTTCCAATAAAATTTGAATATTTAATAGGTAGACACTTCAAAAAATGAGGTGTCTATTTTTTTACCCGATTTTGAAAGGAAGTGAACTTATGAAAACAAAAAATCAAGAATCAAAAGGTCGTTCCCCACTCTTTAAGACCATCAAACATTCATTCAGCCAATAAAAAAGAAAGGATAGGTAAAAATATGGAACTTAAATTTGTGATTCCCAACATGGAAAAAACATTCGGCAATTTAGAATTTGCTGGCGAGGATAAAGTCGTTCAGCGAAGAATCAACGGACGGCTAACTGTCTTATCAAGAAGCTATAATCTCTATTCTGATGTTCAAAGAGCAGATGATATTGTGGTGGTGCTTCCTGCTGAAGCTGGCGAAAAACATTTCGGCTTTGAGGAACGTGTGAAGTTAGTCAATCCACGTATTACCGCAGAGGGCTACAAAATCGGCACTCGTGGTTTTACAAATTACCTTTTACATGCTGACGACATGATAAAAGAATAAAGAAAGAGAGGAAAAATGATGAGATTAGCAAATGGCATTGTATTAGATAAAGACACGACTTTTGGAGAATTGAAATTCTCTGCTCTACGTCGTGAAGTGAGAATCCAAAATGAAGACGGGTCGGTTTCAGATGAAATCAAGGAACGTACCTATGACTTAAAATCCAAAGGACAAGGACGCATGATTCAAGTAAGTATTCCTGCCAGCGTGCCTTTGAAAGAGTTTGATTATAACGCACGGGTGGAACTTATCAATCCCATTGCGGACACCGTTGCTACTGCCACCTATCAAGGAGCAGATGTTGACTGGTATATCAAGGCAGACGATATTGTGCTGACAAAGGATTCTAGTTCATTCAAAGCTCAACCACAAGCAAAGAAAGAACCGACACAAGACAAATAGTCGCTAGGTAGAAAGGAGACTTTTTCGCATGAAACAGCGTGGTAAAAGGATTCGCCCATCTGGTAAAGATTTAGTCTTTCATTTTACGATAGCGTCACTCCTGCCTGTTTTCCTGCTGGTTGTCGGACTGTTTCATGTGAAGACAATCCAGCAGATCAACTGGCAGGATTTTAACCTATCACAAGCAGATAAGATTGACATTCCCTATTTAATTATCAGTTTCAGTGTCGCAATTCTTATCTGCTTGCTGGTAGCGTTTGTATTCAAACGGGTTCGCTATGATACGGTTAAACAACTTTACCACCGTCAAAAACTGGCAAAGATGATACTTGAAAACAAGTGGTATGAATCTGAACAGGTCAAAACAGAGGGTTTCTTTAAAGATAGTGCTGGTCGTACAAAGGAAAAGATAACCTACTTCCCTAAAATGTATTATCGACTTAAAAATGGCTTGATACAGATACGGGTGGAAATCACGCTGGGAAAATATCAAGACCAACTCTTACACTTGGAAAAGAAATTAGAGAGTGGCTTGTACTGTGAGCTGACGGATAAAGAGTTAAAGGATTCCTATGTGGAATATACTTTGCTCTATGACACCATAGCCAGTCGTATTTCTATTGATGAAGTAGAAGCTAAAGATGGTAAACTTCGCTTAATGAAAAACGTATGGTGGGAATATGATAAGCTCCCTCATATGTTGATTGCTGGTGGTACAGGTGGCGGTAAAACTTACTTTATACTGACACTGATTGAAGCCTTGCTTCATACAGATTCAAAACTGTATATTCTTGACCCGAAAAATGCTGATCTTGCGGACTTAGGTTCTGTGATGGCAAATGTCTACTATAGAAAAGAAGACTTGCTTTCTTGCATTGAAACATTCTATGAAGAAATGATGAAACGTAGTGAGGAAATGAAGCAGATGAAGAACTATAAGACTGGCAAAAATTATGCTTACTTAGGTCTCCCGGCACACTTCTTAATCTTTGATGAATACGTCGCTTTCATGGAAATGCTGGGAACAAAAGAAAACACCGCAGTTATGAATAAGCTGAAACAGATTGTCATGTTAGGTCGTCAAGCTGGCTTCTTTCTAATACTGGCTTGTCAACGTCCAGACGCAAAATATTTAGGCGACGGAATCCGTGATCAGTTTAATCTCAGAGTGGCTTTAGGTCGTATGTCTGAAATGGGCTATGGCATGATGTTTGGCAGTGACGTACAAAAGGATTTCTTCTTAAAGCGAATCAAAGGTCGTGGCTATGTTGATGTAGGAACAAGTGTCATATCAGAGTTTTATACTCCCCTTGTACCAAAAGGATATGATTTCTTGGAGGAAATTAAAAAGTTATCCAACAGCAGACAGTCCACGCAGGCGACGTGCGAAGCGGAAGTCGCAGGTGTGGACTGATCTTGCTGGCTGGTGTGGCAATAGCCACGCCAGCACTTAACCCCCCGTATCTAACAGGGGGGTACAAATCGACAGGAAACAGTCAAAAAAACATTAGAAAATCCTTTGGTTACAAGGGATTTACAAAATTTCAGCGTATGTCAAATGGGCTTTAAAAGTTGACATACGCCTTTTTGATTGGAGGGATTTTTACTGAATGAACAAACTTGGTTACAGCATTTAAAAGAAAAACGCTTGGCTTATGGACTATCTCAAAACCGTTTAGCTGTTGCGACTGGTATTACAAGGCAGTATCTAAGCGATATTGAAACAGGAAAAGTCAAGCCATCAGAGGATTTACAGCAGTCCCTTTGGGAAGCTCTGGAACGCTTCAATCCCGACGCTCCCCTTGAAATGCTGTTTGATTATGTAAGAATTCGCTTTCCGACAACAGACGTACAGCAGGTGGTCGAAAACATCTTACAACTGAAACTGTCCTATTTTCTTCATGAGGACTATGGTTTCTATTCTTATTCAGAGCATTATGCTTTAGGCGACATATTCGTCCTTTGCTCCCATGAACTGGACAAAGGAGTTCTGGTGGAATTGAAAGGTCGTGGGTGCAGACAATTTGAAAGCTATCTTCTGGCACAACAAAGAAGCTGGTATGAGTTCTTTATGGACGTTTTGGTGGCTGGCGGTGTGATGAAACGCCTTGACCTTGCCATTAACGATAAGACAGGGATTTTAAATATCCCTGTACTCACTGAAAAGTGCCAACAGGAAGAATGTATCTCCGTCTTCCGCAGTTTTAAAAGCTATCGCAGTGGCGAACTGGTACGCAAAGAGGAAAAGGAATGTATGGGAAACACCCTCTATATCGGTTCATTACAAAGTGAAGTTTATTTCTGTATCTATGAAAAGGACTACGAGCAGTACAAGAAAAATGATATTCCCATTGAAGACGCAGAAGTAAAAAACCGTTTTGAGATTCGATTGAAAAATGAGCGTGCCTATTATGCAGTCCGTGATTTACTCGTCTATGACAATCCAGAGCATACCGCCTTTAAAATTATCAATCGGTATATCCGTTTTGTAGATAAAGACGATTCCAAACCTCGTTCTGATTGGAAACTGAATGAAGAATGGGCTTGGTTTATTGGGAACAATCGTGAACGATTAAAACTAACCACAAAACCAGAGCCTTACTCCTTCCAAAGGACGCTGAACTGGCTATCTCATCAAGTTGCCCCGACCTTAAAGGTTGCGATTAAACTTGATGAAATCAACCAGACGCAGGTTGTAAAAGACATTCTCGACCATGCGAAACTGACAGACCGACACAAGCAGATTTTGAAGCAACAGTCAGTAAAAGAACAGGACGTGATAACAAAAAAAAAATAACTCAAATACAAATTCATTGAATATAGAGAGGAGAACATTTTTATGAATTTTGGACAAAACCTTTATAACTGGTTTCTATCAAACGCTCAATCACTGGTGCTTTTAGCAATCGTTGTGATTGGCTTGTATCTTGGCTTCAAGCGTGAGTTTAGCAAACTGATTGGCTTTTTAATTATTGCGATTATTGCGGTTGGCTTAGTCTTCAACGCTGCTGGAGTAAAAGACATTTTACTAGAGCTATTCAATCGCATTATTGGTGCTTAAATAAAACCGTTCTTTTGTGGAATATAAGTGGTTTTCTTATGTTCCGCAAAGGAATGGTACACCAAACGAAGTGCGGTAGGGATTTTTGAATCTCTACAAAGAAAGGACGTGAATATATGGACGATATGCAAGTCTATATTGCGAATTTAGGCAAATACAATGAGGGCGAATTGGTCGGTGCGTGGTTTACCTTTCCCATTGACTTTGAGGAAGTCAAAGAGAAAATCGGCTTGAATGATGAATATGAGGAATACGCCATTCATGACTACGAGTTACCCTTTACGGTTGACGAATACACTTCCATTGGCGAACTCAATCGACTATGGGAAATGGTATCGGAATTACCCGAAGAATTACAATCGGAGCTATCTGCTCTGCTCACTCATTTTTCAAGCATTGAAGAACTAAGCGAACATCAAGAGGATATTATCATTCATTCCGATTGTGATGATATGTATGACGTGGCACGCTACTACATTGAAGAAACGGGTGCTTTAGGCGAAGTACCAGCTAGTCTTCAAAACTATATTGATTATCAAGCCTATGGTCGGGATTTAGACCTTTCAGGAACGTTTATCTCAACCAATCATGGGATTTTTGAAATCGTCTATTAAATCTGTCGGTACATTACTACTGGCAGATTTTCTATTTTACGGGGTGGCTCAATCAGCTACCCCTATTTTTTATGAAAGGATTGATTACATGAAGAAAATACGAAGCTATACCAGTATCTGGTCTGTGGAAAAGGTACTGTATTCTATCAATGATTTTAGACTTCCGTTTCCCATAACCTTTACGCAAATGACATGGTTTGTCGTGTCACTCTTTGCAGTGATGATACTTGGCAACTTGCCCCCTCTTTCCATGATAGAGGGAGCATTTCTCAAATACTTTGGGATTCCTGTGGCTTTCACATGGTTTATGTCTACAAAAACTTTTGATGGTAAAAAGCCTTATGGATTTTTGAAGTCTGTCATTGCTTATGCACTGCGACCAAAGCTGACCTATGCAGGAAAAAAAGTAACGCTTGGCAGAAACCAGCCACAAGAAGCCATTACAGCAGTTAGGAGTGAATTTTATGGCATATCCAATTAAATACATTGAAAACAATCTCGTCTGGAATAAAGACGGGGAATGTTATGCTTACTATGAGCTTGTTCCTTACAATTACTCATTTCTAAGTCCAGAACAGAAAATACAAGTGCATGATTCTTTCAGACAGCTTATCGCACAAAATCGTGATGGCAAAATTCATGCTTTACAAATCAGTACAGAATCCAGCATACGTTCTGCACAAGAGCGTTCCAAAAATGAAGTCACTGGCAAGCTCAAAGCGGTTGCCTATGACAAAATCGACCAACAGACAGACGCTTTAATATCCATGATTGGCGAAAATCAAGTGAACTACCGTTTCTTTATCGGCTTTAAGTTGCTTCTCAACGATCAGGAGTTTTCTATGAAAAGTCTTACCGTTGAAGCAAAAAATGCTTTGTCTGATTTTGTCTATGATGTGAACCATAAGCTGATGGGCGATTTTGTTAGTATGAGTAATGATGAAATCCTGCGTTTTCAGAAGATGGAAAAGCTCTTAGAAAATAAAATCTCTCGTCGTTTCAAAATCCGCAGGTTAGATAAGGACGACTTCGGCTATCTGATTGAACACCTTTACGGACAGACAGGCACTGCCTATGAAGAGTATGAGTACCATCTATCAAAGAAAAAGCTGGATAATGAAACGCTGATTAAATACTATGACTTGATTAAGCCTACTCGCTGTTTGGTGGAAGAAAAACAGCGATATTTGAAAATCCAGCAGGAAGATGAAACCGTCTATGTAGCTTACTTTACCATTAACAGCATTGTCGGAGAACTGGACTTCCCGTCCTCTGAAATCTTCTACTACCAGCAACAGCAATTTACATTCCCGATTGATACGTCAATGAATGTGGAAATTGTAGCGAATCGTAAAGCCCTATCTACTGTCCGCAATAAAAAGAAAGAACTGAAAGACTTGGATAACCACGCTTGGCAAAGTGATAATGAAACCAGCTCCAATGTGGCGGAAGCTCTGGAAAGTGTGAATGAGCTGGAAACCAATTTAGACCAAAGCAAGGAATCTATGTACAAGCTGTCTTATGTGGTAAGGGTATCAGCAAATGATCTTGACGAACTCAAACGTCGTTGTAATGAAGTGAAAGATTTTTATGACGATTTAAGCGTAAAACTGGTACGACCATTTGGGGATATGCTCGGCTTACATGAAGAATTTTTACCTGCCAGCAAGCGTTATATGAATGATTATATTCAATACGTGACCTCTGATTTCCTCGCTGGTTTAGGTTTTGGTGCTACTCAAATGCTGGGGGAAAATGAGGGGATTTATGTTGGCTACAGCTTAGATACTGGACGCAATGTCTATCTGAAACCTGCTCTTGCCAGTCAAGGGGTTAAGGGTTCAGTAACCAATGCGTTAGCGTCGGCTTTTGTTGGTTCGCTGGGTGGTGGTAAATCCTTTGCGAATAACCTTATCGTCTATTATGCGGTGCTTTATGGGGCACAAGCAGTGATTGTAGACCCAAAAGCAGAACGTGGCAGATGGAAAGAAACCTTGCCAGAGATTTCCCATGAAATCAATATCGTCACTCTGACTTCTGATGAGAAAAACAAAGGCTTACTTGACCCTTATGTGATTATGAAAAATCCCAAAGATTCTGAATCACTGGCTATTGATATTCTGACATTCCTTACGGGGATTTCCTCTCGTGATGGGGAACGCTTCCCAATCCTTAGAAAAGCCATTCGTGCAGTAACCAATAGTGAAGTACGAGGGTTGATGAAAGTGATTGAGGAATTACGGGTTGAGAATACGCCACTAAGTACCAGTATAGCCGACCATATCGAAAGTTTTACAGACTATGACTTTGCACATTTATTATTCAGTAATGGTTATGTGGAGCAGTCTATCAGCTTAGAAAAACAACTGAACATTATACAGGTTGCGGACTTGGTACTTCCCGACAAGGAAACTTCCTTTGAGGAATATACCACTATGGAGCTTTTATCCGTTGCTATGCTGATTGTCATTAGTACCTTTGCTTTAGACTTTATCCATACAGACCGAAGCATTTTCAAGATTGTAGATTTAGACGAAGCATGGAGCTTTTTACAGGTAGCACAAGGAAAAACACTATCTATGAAGCTGGTTCGGGCTGGTCGTGCTATGAACGCTGGGGTATATTTCGTGACCCAAAATACAGACGACCTCTTAGATGAAAAACTGAAAAATAACCTCGGCTTAAAATTTGCATTTCGTTCCACTGACCTTAACGAGATTAAAAAGACCTTAGCCTTTTTTGGTGTAGACCCAGAGGACGAAAACAATCAGAAGCGATTGCGTGATTTGGAAAACGGGCAATGCCTTATCAGTGATTTATATGGTCGTGTCGGTGTGATACAGTTCCACCCTGTATTTGAAGAACTGCTCCATGCCTTTGATACCAGACCACCTGTGCGAAAAGAGGTGTAAATGTGAAACCATCAATAGTAAACAGAATAAAATCAAACTGGACGCTGAAACGTCTAGGTAAAGTGGCAATGACAGTGGCTTTCACACTTGTGATTGCCATTTTTCTTTTAGCCATGCTGGGAACGGTGGTTCAAGCTGCGGGCTTGGTAGATGATACGGTCAATGTGGCAAATGAATACAGCCGATACCCACTTGAAAACTATCAACTGGATTTTTATGTGGATAATAGCTGGGGCTGGCTTCCGTGGAACTGGTCGGACGGGATTGGAAAACAGGTCATGTATGGACTATATGCCATTACCAATTTTATTTGGACAATCAGTTTGTATGTTTCCAATGCGACAGGTTACTTAGTACAGGAAGCCTATTCCTTAGACTTCATTTCCGCTACAGCAGATTCCATTGGTAAGAATATGCAGACCTTAGCTGGTGTGAGTGCAAACGGATTTTCAACAGAGGGTTTCTATGTTGGATTCCTCTTACTCTTGATTTTGGTTCTTGGGGTTTATGTTGCCTATACGGGACTGATAAAGAGAGAAACCACAAAGGCAATTCATGCCATTATGAATTTTGTGCTGGTGTTTATCCTATCGGCTTCCTTTATTGCCTACGCTCCCGACTACATTAAAAAAATCAATGACTTTTCATCAGACATCAGTAATGCCAGTTTATCACTTGGCACGAAGATTGTCATGCCCCATTCCGATAGTCAAGGCAAGGACAGCGTGGACTTAATCAGAGATAGCCTGTTTTCCATACAGGTTCAGCAACCGTGGCTACTGCTTCAATACAACAGTTCAGACATTGAAAGTATCGGTATTGACCGTGTGGAAAGCCTGCTCTCCACCAGCCCAGATTCCAACAATGGCGAAGACAGAGAAAAAATTGTTGCGGAAGAAATTGAAGACAGAAGCAATACCAATCTAACCATTACAAAGACCATTAACCGTTTAGGTACAGTCTTCTTCCTATTTGTCTTCAATATTGGGATTTCCATATTTGTATTCCTATTAACAGGAATCATGATTTTCTCGCAGGTACTTTTTATCATCTATGCTATGTTTCTGCCTGTGAGCTTTATTTTAAGCATGATTCCATCATTTGATGGTATGTCAAAACGAGCCATAACAAAGCTCTTTAATACCATTTTGACACGAGCTGGAATCACATTGATTATTACGACAGCATTTAGTATTTCAACCATGCTCTATACCTTATCGGCTGGTTATCCGTTCTTTTTGATTGCTTTTCTACAGATTGTGACCTTTGCAGGAATCTACTTCAAGCTGGGCGATTTAATGAGTATGTTTTCTCTACAGAGTAACGATTCTCAAAGTGTGGGAAGTCGTGTGATGAGAAAACCTCGTATGCTTATGCACGCTCACATGCACCGTCTACAGCGGAAACTTGGACGTTCCATGACTACTCTAGGGGCTGGGTCTGCCATTGTTACAGGTAAAAAAGGACAGTCGGGTTCGGGGAGTTCTGCAAGGACACAAGCAGATCACTCCCGACCAGACGGAAAGGAAAAATCAACACTTGGAAAACGTATCGGTCAAACCATCGGTACAGTAGCTGATACCAAAGACAGAATGGTAGACACTGCTAGTGGTTTGAAAGAACAGGTTAAAGATTTGCCGACCAATGCAAGATATGCAGTATATCAAGGAAAATCCAAAGTAAAAGAGAATGTCCGTGATTTAACCAGTAGTATTTCTCAAACCAAAGCGGACAGAGCCAGTGGACGCAAGGAACAGCAGGAACAAAGGCGAAAAACCATTGCGAAGCGTCGCTCTGAAATGGAACAGGTCAAACAGAAAAAACAGCCTGCTTCTTCTGTTCATGAAAGACCGACTACAAGACAAGAACAATATCATGATGAACAGACCTCAAAACAGTCTAATATTCAGACTTCATATAAGGAATCTCAACAAGCCAAACAAGAGCGTCCAGCAGTTAAGTCCGATTTTTCAAGTCCAAAAGTGGAACGCCAAGGCAATACCGTTCAAGAAAAAACCGTTCAAAAGCCAGCAACTTCAACCACTACAGCAGATAGAACTTCACAACGTCCAATCACAAAAGAACGTCCGTCTACTGTTCAAAGAGTACCACTACAAAATACAAGAAGTAGACCACCAATCAAAACCGCCACCATTAAGAAAGTCGGTAAGAAACCATGAAGTTGAAAACTTTAGTGATTGGTGGTTCTGGATTATTCTTGATGGTCTTCTCACTGCTTCTGTTTGTTGCCATTTTATTTTCAGATGAACAGGACAGCGGAATTTCCAATATTCATTATGGAGGTGTGAATGTTTCCGCAGAAGTGCTGGCTCATAAGCCTATGGTAGAAAAATATGCCAAAGAATATGGCGTTGAAGAATATGTCAACATACTTCTTGCGATTATACAGGTGGAATCGGGCGGTACTGCGGAAGATGTTATGCAGTCCTCGGAATCCCTCGGTCTTCCACCTAATTCATTGAGTACAGAAGAATCCATTAAGCAAGGTGTGAAGTATTTCAGTGAATTATTAGCCAGTAGCGAAAGGCTCAGTGTAGATTTAGAATCGGTTATCCAGTCCTACAATTATGGTGGTGGTTTCTTAGGGTATGTGGCTAATCGTGGAAATAAATATACCTTTGAACTGGCTCAAAGTTTCTCAAAAGAGTATTCAGGTGGCGAAAAAGTGTCTTACCCCAATCCCATAGCCATACCTATCAATGGGGGCTGGCGATACAACTATGGCAATATGTTTTATGTGCAACTGGTAACGCAGTATCTTGTCACAACAGAGTTTGATGATGATACGGTACAAGCCATCATGGACGAAGCACTGAAATATGAGGGCTGGCGATACGTTTACGGTGGAGCTTCCCCGACTACTTCTTTTGATTGTAGCGGACTGACACAATGGACGTATGGAAAAGCTGGAATTAACTTACCACGAACCGCACAACAGCAATATGATGTGACCCAGCATATCCCACTATCGGAAGCACAAGCTGGCGATTTGGTTTTCTTTCATTCTACCTATAACGCTGGCTCTTATATTACTCATGTTGGGATATACCTTGGCAATAACCGTATGTTTCATGCAGGCGACCCAATCGGTTATGCCGACTTAACAAGCCCCTACTGGCAACAGCATTTAGTGGGAGCAGGACGAATCAAACAATGAGAAAGGAAGATTTAATGATGAAATTTAGAAAAAATCAGAATAAAGAAAAACAGATACCAAAGGAAAAGAAACCTCGTGTCTATAAGGTCAATCCTCATAAAAAGGTTGTGATTGCCTTGTGGGTACTTTTAGGGCTTAGTTTCAGCTTTGCGATATTCAAGCACTTTACAGCTATAGATACTCATACTATTCACGAAACAACTATCATAGAAAAGGAATACGTTGATACTCATCATGTAGAAAATTTTGTAGAGAACTTTGCGAAAGTCTACTATTCATGGGAGCAATCCGATAAGTCCATTGATAATCGAATGGAAAGTCTAAAAGGCTATCTGACAGATGAACTTCAAGCTCTCAATGTTGATACAGTACGCAAAGATATTCCTGTATCGTCTTCTGTAAGAGGATTTCAGATATGGACGGTAGAGCCAACTGGCGACAATGAGTTTAATGTAACCTACAGTGTAGACCAGCTCATTACAGAGGGAGAAAATACAAAGACCGTCCACTCTGCTTATATAGTGAGTGTCTATGTAGATGGTTCTGGAAATATGGTACTGGTTAAGAATCCGACCATTACCAACATACCTAAGAAATCAAGTTATAAACCAAAAGCCATTGAAAGTGAGGGGACGGTTGATTCCATTACAACCAATGAAATCAATGAGTTTTTAACGACGTTCTTCAAGCTCTATCCTACAGCGACAGCCAGTGAACTTTCCTACTATGTGAATGACGGGATATTAAAACCAATCGGAAAAGAGTACATCTTTCAAGAACTGGTAAATCCTATTCACAATCGTAAGGATAATCAAGTCACGGTATCGCTGACAGTGGAGTATATCGACCAGCAGACCAAAGCAACGCAGGTATCTCAATTTGATTTGGTACTTGAAAAGAACGGGAGTAATTGGAAGATTATAGAATAACAAATATTGGTACATTATTACAGCTATTTTGTAATCACGTACTCTCTTTGATAAAAAATTGGAGATTCCTTTACAAATATGCTCTTACGTGCTATTATTTAAGTATCTATTTAAAAGGAGTTAATAAATATGCGGCAAGGTATTCTTAAATAAACTGTCAATTTGATAGTGGGAACAAATAATTGGATGTCCTTTTTTAGGAGGGCTTAGTTTTTTGTACCCAGTTTAAGAATACCTTTATCATGTGATTCTAAAGTATCCGGAGAATATCTGTATGCTTTGTATGCCTATGGTTATGCATAAAAATCCCAGTGATAAAAGTATTTATCACTGGGATTTTTATGCCCTTTTGGGTTTTTGAATGGAGGAAAATCACATGAAAATTATTAATATTGGAGTTTTAGCTCATGTTGATGCAGGAAAAACTACCTTAACAGAAAGCTTATTATATAACAGTGGAGCGATTACAGAATTAGGAAGCGTGGACAAAGGTACAACGAGGACGGATAATACGCTTTTAGAACGTCAGAGAGGAATTACAATTCAGACAGGAATAACCTCTTTTCAGTGGGAAAATACGAAGGTGAACATCATAGACACGCCAGGACATATGGATTTTTTAGCAGAAGTATATCGTTCATTATCAGTATTAGATGGGGCAATTCTACTGATTTCTGCAAAAGATGGCGTACAAGCACAAACTCGTATATTGTTTCATGCACTTAGGAAAATGGGGATTCCCACAATCTTTTTTATCAATAAGATTGACCAAAATGGAATTGATTTATCAACGGTTTATCAGGATATTAAAGAGAAACTTTCTGCCGAAATTGTAATCAAACAGAAGGTAGAACTGTATCCTAATATGTGTGTGACGAACTTTACCGAATCTGAACAATGGGATACGGTAATAGAGGGAAACGATGACCTTTTAGAGAAATATATGTCCGGTAAATCATTAGAAGCATTGGAACTCGAACAAGAGGAAAGCATAAGATTTCAGAATTGTTCTCTGTTCCCTCTTTATCATGGAAGTGCAAAAAACAATATAGGGATTGATAACCTTATAGAAGTGATTACGAATAAATTTTATTCATCAACACATCGAGGTCAGTCTGAACTTTGCGGAAAAGTTTTCAAAATTGAGTATTCGGAAAAAAGACAGCGTCTTGCATATATACGTCTTTATAGTGGCGTACTGCATTTGCGAGATCTGGTTAGAATATCGGAAAAGGAAAAAATAAAAATTACAGAAATGTATACTTCAATAAATGGTGAATTATGTAAAATCGATAAGGCTTATTCCGGGGAAATTGTTATTTTGCAGAATGAGTTTTTGAAGTTAAATAGTGTTCTTGGAGATACAAAGCTATTGCCACAGAGAGAGAGAATTGAAAATCCCCTCCCTCTGCTGCAAACGACTGTTGAACCGAGCAAACCTCAACAAAGGGAAATGTTACTTGATGCACTTTTAGAAATCTCCGACAGTGACCCGCTTCTGCGATATTATGTGGATTCTGCGACACATGAAATCATACTTTCTTTCTTAGGGAAAGTACAAATGGAAGTGACTTGTGCTCTGCTGCAAGAAAAGTATCATGTGGAGATAGAAATAAAAGAGCCTACAGTCATTTATATGGAAAGACCGTTAAAAAAAGCAGAGTATACCATTCACATCGAAGTTCCACCGAATCCTTTCTGGGCTTCCATTGGTCTATCTGTAGCACCGCTTCCATTAGGGAGCGGAGTACAGTATGAGAGCTCGGTTTCTCTTGGATACTTAAATCAATCGTTTCAAAATGCAGTTATGGAGGGGATACGCTATGGCTGTGAACAAGGATTGTATGGTTGGAATGTGACGGACTGTAAAATCTGTTTTAAGTATGGCTTATACTATAGCCCTGTTAGTACCCCAGCAGATTTTCGGATGCTTGCTCCTATTGTATTGGAACAAGTCTTAAAAAAAGCTGGAACAGAATTGTTAGAGCCATATCTTAGTTTTAAAATTTATGCGCCACAGGAATATCTTTCACGAGCATACAACGATGCTCCTAAATATTGTGCGAACATCGTAGACACTCAATTGAAAAATAATGAGGTCATTCTTAGTGGAGAAATCCCTGCTCGGTGTATTCAAGAATATCGTAGTGATTTAACTTTCTTTACAAATGGACGTAGTGTTTGTTTAACAGAGTTAAAAGGGTACCATGTTACTACCGGTGAACCTGTTTGCCAGCCCCGTCGTCCAAATAGTCGGATAGATAAAGTACGATATATGTTCAATAAAATAACTTAGTGTATTTTATGTTGTTATATAAATATGGTTTCTTGTTAAATAAGATGAAATATTTTTTAATAAAGATTTGAATTAAAGTGTAAAGGAGGAGATAGTTAATAAAAATCTTGTTGGTTTTATGCGTGCAACGGAAGTGACAATAAATAATAAAGATAATTCTTATAATCAGCACATGCATGTATTGGTATGTGTGGAACCAACTTATTTTAAGAATACAGAAAACTACGTGAATCAAAAACAATGGATTCAATTTTGGAAAAAGGCAATGAAATTAGACTATGATCCAAATGTAAAAGTTCAAATGATTCGACCGAAAAATAAATATAAATCGGATATACAATCGGCAATTGACGAAACTGCAAAATATCCTGTAAAGGATACGGATTTTATGACCGATGATGAAGATGGATTTTCTATTATTGCAATGTGGAATTGGGAACGGAAAAATTATTTTATTAAAGAGTAGTTCAACAAACGGGCCATATTGTTGTATAAGTGATGAAATACTGAATTTAAAATTTAGTTTATATGTGGTAAAATGTTTTAATCAAGTTTAAGAGGAATTAATTATGAAGTGTAATGAATGTAACAGGGCACAATCGAATTTACGACACAACCAAATTTTAATTTGGCTTTGCATTTTATCTTTTTTTAGCGTATTAAATGAAATGGTTTTGAACGTCTCATTACCTGATATTGCAAATGATTTTAATAAACCACCTGCGAGTACAAACTGGGTGAACACAGCCTTTATGTTAACCTTTTCCATTGGAACAGCTGTATATGGAAAGCTATCTGATCAATTAGGCATCAAAAGGTTACTCCTATTTGGAATTATAATAAATTGTTTCGGGTCGGTAATTGGGTTTGTTGGCCATTCTTTCTTTTCCTTACTTATTATGGCTCGTTTTATTCAAGGGGCTGGTGCAGCTGCATTTCCAGCACTCGTAATGGTTGTAGTTGCGCGCTATATTCCAAAGGAAAATAGGGGTAAAGCATTTGGTCTTATTGGATCGATAGTAGCCATGGGAGAAGGAGTCGGTCCAGCGATTGGTGGAATGATAGCCCATTATATTCATTGGTCCTATCTTCTACTCATTCCTATGATAACAATTATCACTGTTCCGTTTCTTATGAAATTATTAAAGAAAGAAGTAAGGATAAAAGGTCATTTTGATATCAAAGGAATTATACTAATGTCTGTAGGCATTGTATTTTTTATGTTGTTTACAACATCATATAGCATTTCTTTTCTTATCGTTAGCGTGCTGTCATTCCTGATATTTGTAAAACATATCAGGAAAGTAACAGATCCTTTTGTTGATCCCGGATTAGGGAAAAATATACCTTTTATGATTGGAGTTCTTTGTGGGGGAATTATATTTGGAACAGTAGCAGGGTTTGTCTCTATGGTTCCTTATATGATGAAAGATGTTCACCAGCTAAGTACTGCCGAAATCGGAAGTGTAATTATTTTCCCTGGAACAATGAGTGTCATTATTTTCGGCTACATTGGTGGGATACTTGTTGATAGAAGAGGTCCTTTATACGTGTTAAACATCGGAGTTACATTTCTTTCTGTTAGCTTTTTAACTGCTTCCTTTCTTTTAGAAACAACATCATGGTTCATGACAATTATAATCGTATTTGTTTTAGGTGGGCTTTCGTTCACCAAAACAGTTATATCAACAATTGTTTCAAGTAGCTTGAAACAGCAGGAAGCTGGTGCTGGAATGAGTTTGCTTAACTTTACCAGCTTTTTATCAGAGGGAACAGGTATTGCAATTGTAGGTGGTTTATTATCCATACCCTTACTTGATCAAAGGTTGTTACCTATGGAAGTTGATCAGTCAACTTATCTGTATAGTAATTTGTTATTACTTTTTTCAGGAATCATTGTCATTAGTTGGCTGGTTACCTTGAATGTATATAAACATTCTCAAAGGGATTTCTAAATCGTTAAGGGATCAACTTTGGGAGAGAGTTCAAAATTGATCCTTTTTTTATAACAGGAATTCAAATCTTTTTGTTCCATTAAAGGGCGCGATTGCTGAATAAAAGATACGAGAGACCTCTCTTGTATCTTTTTTATTTTGAGTGGTTTTGTCCGTTACACTAGAAAACCGAAAGACAATAAAAATTTTATTCTTGCTGAGTCTGGCTTTCGGTAAGCTAGACAAAACGGACAAAATAAAAATTGGCAAGGGTTTAAAGGTGGAGATTTTTTGAGTGATCTTCTCAAAAAATACTACCTGTCCCTTGCTGATTTTTAAACGAGCACGAGAGCAAAACCCCCCTTTGCTGAGGTGGCAGAGGGCAGGTTTTTTTGTTTCTTTTTTCTCGTAAAAAAAAGAAAGGTCTTAAAGGTTTTATGGTTTTGGTCGGCACTGCCGACAGCCTCGCAGAGCACACACTTTATGAATATAAAGTATAGTGTGTTATACTTTACTTGGAAGTGGTTGCCGGAAAGAGCGAAAATGCCTCACATTTGTGCCACCTAAAAAGGAGCGATTTACATATGAGTTATGCAGTTTGTAGAATGCAAAAAGTGAAATCAGCTGGACTAAAAGGCATGCAATTTCATAATCAAAGAGAGCGAAAAAGTAGAACGAATGATGATATTGACCATGAGCGAACACGTGAAAATTATGATTTGAAAAATGATAAAAATATTGATTACAACGAACGTGTCAAAGAAATTATTGAATCACAAAAAACAGGTACAAGAAAAACGAGGAAAGATGCTGTTCTTGTAAATGAGTTGCTAGTAACATCTGACCGAGATTTTTTTGAGCAACTGGATCCAGGAGAACAAAAACGATTTTTTGAGGAAAGTTATAAATTATTTTCCGAACGATATGGCAAGCAAAATATTGCTTATGCAACAGTTCATAATGATGAGCAAACCCCTCACATGCATTTAGGTGTTGTGCCTATGCGTGATGGAAAACTGCAAGGAAAAAATGTGTTTAATCGTCAAGAACTGTTATGGCTACAAGATAAATTCCCCGAGCATATGAAAAAACAGGGTTTTGAGTTGAAGCGTGGTGAACGTGGCTCTGACCGTAAACATATTGAGACAGCTAAATTTAAAAAACAAACTTTGGAAAAAGAGATTGATTTTCTAGAAAAAAATTTAGCAGTTAAAAAAGATGAATGGACTGCTTATAGCGATAAAGTTAAATCAGATTTAGAAGTACCAGCGAAACGACACATGAAAAGTGTTGAAGTGCCAACGGGTGAAAAGTCCATGTTTGGTTTGGGAAAAGAAATAATGAAAACAGAAAAGAAACCAACCAAAAATGTTGTTATATCGGAGCGTGATTATAAAAACTTAGTGACTGCTGCGAGAGATAACGATAGGTTAAAACAGCATGTTAGAAATCTCATGAGTACTGATATGGCGAGAGAATATAAAAAATTAAGTAAAGAACATGGGCAAGTTAAAGAAAAATATAGTGGTCTTGTAGAGCGATTTAATGAAAATGTAAATGATTATAATGAGTTGCTTGAAGAAAACAAGTCTTTAAAGTCTAAAATAAGCGATTTAAAGCGTGATGTGAGTTTAATCTATGAAAGCACTAAGGAATTCCTTAAGGAACGTACAGACGGCTTAAAAGCCTTTAAAAACGTTTTTAAGGGGTTTGTAGACAAGGTAAAGGATAAAACAGCACAATTCCAAGAAAAACACGATTTAGAACCTAAAAAGAACGAATTTGAACTAACTCATAACCGAGAGGTAAAAAAAGAACGAAGTCGAGATCAGGGAATGAGTTTATAAAATAAAAAAAGCACCTGAAAAGGTGTCTTTTTTTGATGGTTTTGAACTTGTTCTTTCTTATCTTGATACATATAGAAATAACGTCATTTTTATTTTAGTTGCTGAAAGGTGCGTTGAAGTGTTGGTATGTATGTGTTTTAAAGTATTGAAAACCCTTAAAATTGGTTGCAAAGAAAAACCCCATCTGTTAAAGTTATAAGTGACCAAACAAATAACTAAATAGATGGGGGTTTCTTTTAATATTATGTGTCCTAATAGTAGCATTTATTCAGATGAAAAATCAAGGGTTTTAGTGGACAAGACAAAAAGTGGAAAAGTGAGACCATGGAGAGAAAAGAAAATCGCTAATGTTGATTACTTTGAACTTCTGCATATTCTTGAATTTAAAAAGGCTGAAAGAGTAAAAGATTGTGCTGAAATATTAGAGTATAAACAAAATCGTGAAACAGGCGAAAGAAAGTTGTATCGAGTGTGGTTTTGTAAATCCAGGCTTTGTCCAATGTGCAACTGGAGGAGAGCAATGAAACATGGCATTCAGTCACAAAAGGTTGTTGCTGAAGTTATTAAACAAAAGCCAACAGTTCGTTGGTTGTTTCTCACATTAACAGTTAAAAATGTTTATGATGGCGAAGAATTAAATAAGAGTTTGTCAGATATGGCTCAAGGATTTCGCCGAATGATGCAATATAAAAAAATTCGTAATAAACTACAAGTGGATATTGTGTCCTGTATGTGGAAATAAAACACGATTAAAGATAAGGGAAGATACTGAATTAAAAAAATTCCCCCTCTATTGTCCGAAATGCAGACAAGAAAATTTAATTGAAATAAAGCAGTTCAAAGTAACTGTGATTACAGAGCCAGACGCAAAGACGCAGAGCCGATAAAATGAGATTAATACAATCTCATTTTATCGGCTCTTTCCGTTATGTATGGATTCTTTTAATTAGTCTTCGATGTTTCTTGCTTCGTTGATACCGCTGGCTAAAGATTCCATTAAGGATAGTTCTTTGTCTGTAAAGCTATCCATGTATTTCTCTATCTGTAATCGTCGGGTGCTTTTTACCAAGTTATTAGCAGGTAAGAAAAATTCATCAACGGAAACATGAAGTAACGATACAAGGTCATAAAGAACTTGTATGCTGGGGTGTTGCCCTTTATTTTCAATATTAGTTAAGTACCGTGGGTCAATTTCAATCAATGCTCCCACTTGTTCACGAGTTAAACCTCGTTTCAATCGAGCTTCTTTAATGGCTAAACCAAAGGCTCTAAAATCATATTTATCTTCTTTTTTACGCATAGTAGACCACCTCTATACATTTTATTGTTCCTACTGAATTAAAAACAGGTATAGAAAAACGTGTTATATGGTTTATAGGTTTATATTTAATAAAAAGCACTACTAAACGCCAATAAAAAAAACCGTTATATGGTAGTGCTATTTACGCTGTTAAAATATTGTATATTACTTCCAAATGGCGGTTTGTTGGAGGTCAACGTCGCCATGAAGTACATCATATACAATAAATTTCCTTACATTGGGTTCTTGTCAAAAAAAGTCGTCTATCTGCAATAGATAAGTACGTCCACCAATGTGGTTTTATAAATCATATAGATAGAATAACAGAAGCATGTAAACAGAGAAATAAATCTGTTTATATGCTTTTTTGGCTATTCAGAACTTTTTTACAAAGTTTATTTATCAGTAATGCAACAAATCCCCCTTTCACATTGGGACTAAGAGTGAAAGGAGATAAACGAGCAAGGCTCACTTCCTTTCCTAGACAGAAAGGGGGTGAGAAACATGAAACCATCTTCTTTTCAGACCACAATAGAAAATCAGTTTGACTATATCTGTAAACGTGCTATGGAAGACGAGCGAAAGAATTATATGCTTTATCTTTCAAGGATTGCAAAGCGTGAGGTGTCCTTTTCGGATGTTGGCGATTATCTTGTTAGCCAGTTTGCGACAACAGATAACTATTCAACTGACTTTCAGATTTTTACACTCAATGGGTTATCAGTAGGCGTTGAAAATGATTTGTTGAGTGAAGCATTACGTGAGTTGCCAGACAAGAAACGTGAAATTCTACTGCTGTTTTACTTTATGGACATGAGCGATTCAGAAATTGCAGACCTGTTGAAATTGAACCATTCTACTGTCTATCGGCATAGAACCAGTGGACTAGCCTTAATTAAAAAGTTTATGGAGGAATTTGAAGAATGAAAACACAATATCCTATGATTCCCTTTCCTCTCATTGTAAAGGCAACAGATGGCGATACCGAAGCGATTAACCAGATTCTACATCATTACAGAGGGTACATAACGAAGCGTTCCCTACGACTTATGAAAGATGAATATGGCAATCAAAGTATGGTCGTTGATGAAGTCTTACGTGGAAGAATGGAAACCAGACTGATTACAAAGATTTTGTCATTTGAAATTAAGTAATATCCTCTCTCCTTTCGTGGAAGCGTGCTAAACCATTCCACGCTTCCCGAACAGGGAGGTTTGTTATTCCACCAAAGCATATTGAGCTTTCAATGTGTTTTGATAGGCTAACGAGCCATTGTTCTTTGAAAACTGAATAAAAGTAATCGAATACGTTTCGATAAGAAAAGAGCCAACGGAACTAACCGCCATGACCTATCTTATAAAGATAGCGAGCGATTCATGTTAGTGATCCGAGAAGCAATCTTTAGCAGGATTGCCTGCAACGACATTCTTATCGTGATAATGATACTCCCATACAGTCAATAGTCCGAGCGTGATAAAACCGTCGCAGGCAATGAGTATGGCTACATGAGAACCATGCAGGGGTGGAACTCCCGTGAGCTTTGCTAAAGCTGTTCGATTGCTGGTAAAACAACTTTTATGAAATCCAAATAAGTGATTTGGAAAGGAGGATTTTATGAAGCAGACTGACATTCCTATTTGGGAACGTTATACCCTAACCATTGAAGAAGCGTCAAAATATTTTCGTATTGGCGAAAACAAGCTACGACGCTTGGCAGAGGAAAATAAAAATGCAAATTGGCTGATTATGAATGGCAATCGTATTCAGATTAAACGAAAACAATTTGAAAAAATTATAGATACATTGGACGCAATCTAGCGTCGCCAAAGGGTCTTGTATATGATAAAATAGTATTAAGTCGTATCAAGGCTCTTTCCATAAAGGAAAGGAGCAAATGCCATGTCAGAAAAAAGACGTGACAATAAAGGTCGAATCTTAAAGACTGGAGAGAGCCAACGAAAAGACGGAAGATACTTATACAAATATATAGATTCATTTGGAGAACCGCAATTTGTTTACTCGTGGAAACTTGTGGCTACAGACCGAGTACCAGCAGGAAAGCGTGATTGTATCTCACTTAGAGAGAAAATCGCAGAGTTACAGAAAGACATTCATGATGGTATTGATGTTGTAGGAAAGAAAATGACACTCTGCCAGCTTTACGCAAAACAGAACGCTCAAAGACCAAAGGTTAGAAAAAACACTGAAACTGGACGCAAATATCTTATGGATATTTTGAAGAAAGACAAGTTAGGTGTAAGAAGTATTGACAGTATTAAGCCATCAGACGCTAAAGAATGGGCTATTAGAATGAGTGAAAATGGTTATGCTTATCAAACCATCAATAACTACAAACGTTCTTTAAAGGCTTCATTCTATATTGCTATACAAGATGATTGTGTTCGGAAGAATCCATTTGACTTTCAACTGAAAGCAGTTCTTGATGATGATACTGTCCCTAAGACCGTACTAACAGAAGAACAGGAAGAAAAACTGTTAGCCTTTGCAAAAGCTGATAAAACCTACAGCAAAAATTATGATGAAATTCTGATACTCTTAAAAACAGGTCTTCGTATTTCAGAGTTTGGTGGTTTGACACTTCCAGATTTAGATTTTGAGAATCGTCTTGTCAATATAGACCATCAGCTATTGAGAGATACTGAAATTGGGTACTACATTGAAACACCAAAGACCAAAAGTGGCGAACGTCAAGTTCCTATGGTTGAAGAAGCCTATCAAGCATTTAAGCGAGTGTTAGCGAATCGAAAGAATGATAAGCGTGTTGAGATTGATGGATATAGTGATTTCCTCTTTCTTAATAGAAAGAACTATCCAAAAGTGGCAAGTGATTACAACGGCATGATGAAAGGTCTTGTTAAGAAATACAATAAGTATAACGAGGATAAATTGCCACACATCACTCCACATAGTTTGCGACATACATTCTGTACCAACTATGCAAATGCAGGAATGAATCCAAAGGCATTACAGTACATTATGGGACATGCTAATATAGCCATGACGCTGAACTATTACGCACATGCAACATTCGATTCTGCAATGGCAGAAATGAAACGCTTGAATAAAGAGAAGCAACAGGAGCGTCTTGTTGCTTAGTAGTACAAATGAATTTACTACTTATTTACCACTTCTGACAGCTAAGACATGAGGAAATATGCAAAGAAACGTGAAGTATCTTCCTACAGTAAAAATACTCGAAAGCACATAGAATAAGGCTTTACGAGCATTTAAGAAAATATAAAAAGATAATTAGAAATTTATACTTTGTTTTAATAAAAAATAATAAGCAAATATTCCTCACGTTAGCGAATTTTTCGGTAGCTGAAAGCTATTGGGAATTATAAAACCATATCTATGAATTTAGCTCTACTGTTTGAACGAAGTGAGTTTAGAGCGTTATAGATATGGTTTTATAATGGACAAAGAAAAATTGGTATCGAGAGGTAGAGTTCTTTTGTTACTTTTCTTGCTCATGAAAGAAAAGTAAGTATAAAAATGTAGGTGTTCATTTATTTGGTGGCAAAGAAACAAACCAAAGAAAGCTATCGTAGATAAAATTTAAGCTTTGAAAAAATATAGGTATTCATTTTCTTTAGTGGTAAAGAAAACGAAGCAAAAGAAACCACCCGCTCACGCACTTTTTATGATAGCCTTAAGGCTACCGTAAAAAGATGCTAAAATGCGGGAAAAAATTGGTATTATTAGAAGATGTTCCTCATAAGATGTAAATGTTCATTTCTTTAATGGTAAAAAAACGAACCAAAGAAACCGCCTCGCGATATTGATTTTATTAACCTATGGCTACCGTAAAAGTCTGCTAACGCGAGGAAAGTTACAGATTATAATTTCCCTGTAATATAGATTTTATAATAGTAATATAAGATTTATATTATAGGGAATTTTTTATTATTAGTTTTTAAATAAAAAATAATAAGCAAATGTTCCTCACGTTAGCGAATTTTTCAGTAGATATAGGTGTTCATTTCTTTGGTGGCAAAGAAACGAACCAAAGAAAGCCACCGCAGATAAAATTTTAGCTTTGAAAAAAATTATCATTTCATACAAAGCTTAAAACTCGCTACGCTCAAACAGTTAAGCAAAAGGCGTATTCAATGATAATATTTTTCAATAATCTTACGATTACCACTAAATTTTATAATGCGGAAAAATAACAAATTATTTATTGATAAGTTTGATGGTTAGCGTAAAAAGATGCTAAAATAGGGGAAAAATTTGGTGTTATTAAAGATTTTCCTCATAGTATAGATTTTATATTTATAATATAAGATTTATATTATGGTGATTTTTCTATTTTTATAAATAGGTATTTACATATTGTTTTAAAGTAAATAATATATTTTACTTATGGATGAATATATGATAATATAAGGTCAAGGTTGAACGAGATGTTAATTAAGAAATTATAAATAAGATAATTTATGAAAGAAGGCTTTATATTATGATTAGAAAAGTTCCTGTACCTACTGCTGGGGTGATGCTTGGACTAGCAGCTCTTGGCAATTTGCTTGCACCATATTCCATGATTTTGAAATATGCTTGCGGTATTAGTTCTGCGTTTTTAGGGGTGTTGTTATTTAGTAAAATTATTTTACATCCGCAGATGATGAAAAATGATTTGAATGGAAATTCTATTTTTGCCAGTGTGTTTGCTACTTTCTTTATGGCGATTATGCAGCTTTGCACTTATACTTTTCCGTTTGCACCTATAGCTAGTGAAGTAGTTTGGTATGGGGCGATTTGTGGTCATTTTATGTTGATGGCATGGTTCACTTATCGCTATATCATCAATTTTGAATTAAGAGATGTTTTCCCAACATATTTTATAGCGTATGTCGGTATCGTAGTAGCATCTGTTACAGCACCTACATTTAATCATCACAATTTAGGTGAATATATTTTCTGGTTTGGTTTTAGTGCGTATATGATTTTATTCGCTCTTGTTACTATCCGTTATTGCAGTAAACATGCAATCGCTGAACCAGCAAAACCTTTATTTTGTATCTACACTGCACCAATGAGTTTAAGCTTAGCAGGTTATCTCGCTTGTGTTGCTGATAAATCTTTAATCATGATTGCGATCATGCAGATTTTAGCTCAAGGATTATTTGTAGCAGTGCTCACACAGATGCCAAAACTTTTAAAATTGAAATTCTATCCAAGCTATGCAGCATTTACTTTCCCATTTGTTATCACAGCGATTGCACTCCGTCAGACAATTGTTTATTTAAATGAAATCAATATAGCAGTACCTAGCATTTTAAATTATCTAGTAGTTGTAGAAACTATCTTAGCTACAGCGATTGTAGCATATGTATTCATCAGATATTTGAAATTCTTACATGAACAAATGATCGTGAATATGGGAGATAGAGCGAAAACAGTTTTTGGTACAATAGCTAATATTGTTAAATAATAAAGCCTTCGAAATTCTAAGAATATACCTTAATGATTTAGGTTTAGACTCTATGTCTAAACCTTATTTTTTTGCTTTTTGATAAAAATAAAAAAGAAGCTATCTCAATGGATAGCTTCTTCTTTAACAACAACACAATAAAAAGAGGCCTGATATCGGCAAATATCAGTTTATTCTTTTCGTTGTCTATTATACTACAATGAATATAGCAAAACAAGTTGAATTAATTTAGCTATTATAATTTATTTGTTTTAGTTAAGGTTTGATATTATTATCAAAAAGCATTTTGCCAAATAGTCTATAGATGGTATAATATAGCTATTGTTTTTAACTATTTATAATTTGTATATATAAGAAAGGATGGAAATGAATGGTTGAATCAGCATGGTCGCTATTGCCTCCGATAATTACCATAGTATTGGCTTTGGCGACAAAAGAAGTATACATGTCGTTGATTGTGGGTATCTTTGTAGGGGCTTTAATGTTCACAGGCTTTGATTTATTAGCTGCTATTGATACGTTCTTTGCGATTATGTCCGATAAAGTTGGCGGAAATGTATATATTTTAGTATTTTTGGTCTTATTAGGTATTATTGTAGCAGCTATTGCTCGCTCTGGTGCTTCTCGTGCTTATGGTGAATGGGCAGCAAGTGTAATTAGAGGAAAACGCAGTTCCTTACTTGTTACTTCTATTTTAGGGGTAGTTATCTTTATCGATGACTATTTTAACTGTTTGACTGTAGGTACAGTTATGCGACCTGTTACTGATAAATTTAATGTAACTCGTGCAAAACTCGCTTATATCATTGATGCTACAGCAGCACCAATTTGTATTATCGCTCCAGTATCTAGCTGGGCAGCAGCAGTTAGTTCTTCACTTCCAGAAGACAGTGCTATTGATGGTTTCTCCTTATTCTTGCAGACAATTCCTTTTAATATGTATGCATGGTTTACTATTATCTTTATGTTGTTCTTAATTTGGACTGGTAAAGATTTTGCTACTATGAAAACTTTAGAGAAAAAAAGCGGTGGCAAATTAGTAATTCCTGAAGAATATAAAGAAGAAAAAATAGAAGCAGTAGGTAATGGTAAAATCTTAGATTTATTATTACCACTTATCGTTTTAATCGGTGGTTGTATCTTCGGTATGCTTTATACTGGCGGTATTTTAGAAGGTGCTAGCGTATCTGATGCTTTTGCAAATTGTGAATCTGCTAGAGGTCTAGTAATTGGTTCCTTTATCGCTTTAGTATTTACATTCTTACTCTATGTACCACGTGGGGTGCTTCGCTTTGGTAAATTCTGCGAATGTTTCAACCAAGGTTTTAGAGCTATGACTCCAGCTATCTTTATTTTATGTCTTGCTTGGAGCTTATCTGGTGTTTGCGGTGAAGATTATTTGAATATCGGCGGTTATGTTGGCGGTATTGTATCCAATAATGCTACTGTAGGTATGTTCATGCCAGCAGTATTCTTCCTTGTAGCTATCGGTCTTGCTTTTGCTACTGGTACTTCTTGGGGGACATTCGGTATCTTGATTCCTATCGCTCTTGCTGTAGTATCTACTGATCCTCATCTTTTAGTAGTTACAGTAGCAGCAGTATTGGCTGGTGCTGTAGGTGGTGACCATGTATCACCAATATCTGATACAACTATCTTGGCTTCTGCGGGGGCTCAATGTAGTCATATCGACCATGTAAGTACACAGGTTCCATATGTAATCGTAGTAGCTACATGTTCTTTCTTAGGATATTTAGTAGCAGGTATAGCAGGCAGTGGCTGGATCGGTGTAGTAGCTGGTTTTGTTTTATTAGCTATAGCTATGATTTATATTTATAAAGTTTTAATGAAAGATTAAGCAATAATATTTTCAATAAATAAATGTTAGGATAAACTAGTTTATTCTAACATTTATTTTTTATAAGCATATGTTAGAAAAATAATTTCATTAGTAAATATATAAGCATTAATAGTGTTAGTTATTTTATATGAAAAAAAGCTTCAGATTTAAAGGCTTGACGCATTTTGTTTATATGTATAAAATAGAACTTAATGAAAAAGGAAGAGTCAATACATAGAAAGAATATGGAGGAATTTTATGTATAAAAAAGTGATAGTAACAACGGCAATATTATCCATGATCGCTGCTACTTCTTTTGCAGCTGATAAGACGGATGATAATACATTGTATATGGGATTGAATACTGTACCTATAGAGGTAGGGGCAGATGATACTGCTATTTTTAAACCAGCAGCGATAACATCGATAACAGATTATAATCACCAATATCGTCTATATAAATATGATGTTATATCAGTGCGTATAATTGGCTTTAAAGATGCACAAGGCTTAGATAATATCATGATAGGTACAGATGGCTATGTAAATCTGCCTTATGCTGGTTCTGTAAAACTCTCTGGTCTCACTATAGAAGAAGCCAAAACTGTACTTATGCAGAAATTCAGTAAGTATTTGAAGATACCAGATATGTCAATTATCGTTACATCTTATGGACCACGCAAGGTGCAAGTATTAGGAGAAGTGAATAATCCAGGAACAGTAGAACTAGCTTCTGATGATATGAATGTGACCAATGCTATATCTAAAGCAGGTTGGGTGACTACATATGGTCGTATCAAAAAAGCACAAGTAATCCGCATAATTGATGGCACTATGTATATAAAGGAAGCTAATATTAAAAACTATATTGAAAAACACGATATCACGCAGAATTTAGCTTTAGAAGATGGCGATATCGTATTTATTCCTAAATCCAATAAAATCGATTATAAAGAAGATATTTTACCACTTCTCGGTATCTATACTACTTATAAGGCAATTACAGATTAATAGGAGGGAAAAGAGTGGATAATATAAATAATAATGATAATACAATTGATTTAAGAAAGCTATTCTCCATAGTGGGAGAACAGAAAAAAGTAATTATACCGATCATAGTGATCTGTACGGTGATTGCTATCATAGTAGCATTTGTATTGCCAAAATCATATCAGTCAAATACACTTGTTAGGATAAAATCATCTAATAATTCAGCTATGTCAGGTATGGCTGCTATGGCGGCAGGCTTTGGTATAGACGTAGGGGGATCATCTTCTGCTAGTCCTGAAAATTATATGGAGCTTATGAAATCTAGAGAAGTTTTAGAGCCTATTATGGAACAAGTGGATATGCCGGAAAAAGATAAAGAAAAGCTTACTACAGAAAATTTTATTAAAAAATATTTAGAAATCACAAATACAAAAAAAACAGATTTAATTAATATTACAGCTTATGGTAAGACGCCAGAAGAAGCACAAATGATTTCTCAGTCCGTAGCCGATAATTTCCTCACTTTGATGACAAAATTGAATAAAGAGGGAAATTCTTCTACGGTTAACTTCTTAAATGATCGCATGGCTATAGCCAAAGAAGAGATGGAAACAGCAGAAAATAAATTGCAAGCTTATCAGCAGGAAAAAGGCATTTATTCTCCTGATGACCAAGCAAAAGCACTTATCGATAGACTCAGTGCCTATGATACGAATATCGCTCAATTAGAAGCACAAGAACAGGCAAATAGTGCTAAACTTCAAGATGTGACAGGTCAATTAGAACAGCAAAATAGCTCTTTGCTCGAATACAATATTTCCGATAATGATGCTATCATGAATTTGCGTACAGCTATTGTCAATAAACAAGTAGAATTAGTTGGTCTTGAACAGCGTTATACAGAAGAACATCCAGATGTGATTCAAGCAAAACAAGAATTAGTTGAACTTAAAAGATCTTTGGATAGAGAAATTCAAAGTGCTGTAAACTCTAAGAGTGCTACACTTACACCAGTACAGGGTAATCTCTTGATGGAAAAAGTGCAGACAGAGACAGCAAAAGCGGTGACAAGTGCTTCTCTTGATGCTTTAAAAGCAAAACAACAGGAGGCAGAAGGCAATATCTCCACTTTGTCTGCTGATAGTGTGGAATATATGCGTCTTTTAAGAGATCAGACTATAACTTCAGAAGTATATACAAATCTTGTAAAAGCATATGAAAATACAAGAATACAAGAAGCTCAAGAGTCAATGGATATTCAAATAATCGATGCAGCTAACTTACCAAGAGAGGATATGCCAGCTAAGCCAAATAAAAAACTTATTGCAGCTATTGGCTTTGTCTTAGGTATTATGATTTCCTTTGGTTATACATTATATGCATATAATAAACGATACGGTTTATAATAAATAAGAGATAAATACAGGCGGGGGATCTTAGTGGATAATAATTTTTCTAAAAATCGAATATCTAAAATGGATAATATTGCTCCATATATATTGCCTGTAATAGTCAGTGTAGGTAATTATATAGCAATAATTTTGGCAGAGGCGATTGCTTTTTATCTTTGTAATTTCTTCATACCAGAGGGTTTCCATATGGATATTCCTAAATCTTATTTTTATCTTTGGGTGCCTGCTGTATTTATCTTTTTCTTATTTTATGCAGATACACATAAACGCATGGTCCCGTATTGGGAAAAGATAAAAGATATTTTTTGTGCCAATTTTTACAGTATAATAGCAGCTATATTTATTTTATATTTAATACATGAAGATATAACGAAGATTTCTCGTTTATATGTAGTTTTATTATTTATCTTTAGTTTTATATTTTTATATAGTATACGTCAAATTCTCATATATATTTGTAATCGGTTAGATATTCTCAAAGAGCCAGTGATTTTTATTGGTGGGGGAGAGGTAACGGAAGCAGTTATTAAATTTTATGATAATAATAGTTGTTTTGGTATAAAAGTTGTGGGAATTATTGATGATGATTTTTCCTCGGAGTATTTAAAGCAGAGATATTCACTATTTAAAGGCATAGACAAATCTGCTGAATATATAAAAAAATGCGGTGTGAAGACTGTAATAATAGCAAAAACTAGATTGGATAGAAATAGTTTAAAAGAATTATTGACTAATATTCAATTTTTAGTTAGAAATGTAGCCTTTATACCGAATATAATTGGTACACCAATAGCAAATCTTGATGTAAGACGCATTTATCGAGAAGATATAGTACTGTTAAATATAAAGAATAATTTAGCATATATGCGTAATAGAATAGCAAAAAGAATTTTTGATATAATAATGGGGCTGATCATCTGTATACCAGTTGTACCGATTTTAATACTGTGTTATTTTTGGGTTAAATTTGACTCCAAAGGGCCAGTGTTTTTTAATGCAAAACGCATCGGTAAAGATGGTAAGGAATTCACTTGTTATAAATTTCGTTCCATGTATATGAATTCAGATGAGATATTAGCTGATTATTTAGCGAAAAATCCTGAAGCAAAAGCGGAATGGGATGAATTTCAAAAATTGCATGACTTTGATCCAAGGGTGACAAAAGCAGGTAGGATAATGCGTAAAACGAGTCTGGATGAATTGCCACAATTACTCAATGTACTTAAGGGCGAAATGAGTCTTGTAGGACCTAGACCATATCTTCCTAGAGAAATAGATAAAATGGGTGAGTATTATAAGATAATCATTTCCACGGTGCCAGGTATAACAGGTTATTGGCAAGTAAATGGGCGTTCTGATGTAACCTTTGAAGGCAGATTAAAGATGGATAACTGGTATATTTATAATTGGTCTGTATGGATAGATATGGTATTACTTTTTAAGACGATTAAAGCAGTATTTTTTAGTAAAGGTGCAGTTTAAAATAGATTTTAGGAAGAGTTATAAATAGAAATAGTGTATGCAATGGAATGTTTTGCAGGAAGAATTTTTAATTTTTTAGTTGATTTAACTAATGGATTATCTAATGAAGAGCATATAGTAATTTATGGTACTAATAGAAAAAATACTCTTAAAAACTTTAAAGATTTAGTTAATAAAAATGTTAATTTTATAAAGTGGAAAATAGATCAAAGAGGGATGAAACCTTTAAAAGATATCAGAGCTTTATGGGAATTATATATTATATTAAAAATATAGATGATATAGATGAAATACATTTGCATTCTAGTAAGGCAGGTTTTATTGGTCGTATTGCAAATTTTTTATTAAGAAAATCAAATAAAACGATATATACTCCTCATGCAATATCTTTTTTACGATTAGATGTAAGTCCTAGAAAAAGAAAGATTTTTATTTGGATGGAGAATTTTGCTAGTTTTTTTGCGGTAAGATAGTAGCCTGTTTGAAAACTGAAAAAATTATTGAAGAATAGGGTATTAAAAATGTTACTTTTATTAATGATGAAATAAAACCATTATAAAATGTACAGGTTAGATAGAGGAAAAAGAAAAAAATATTTAGTTAATGCAGATAAATATTTTTCTACTTTGTTATGGGAAGGATTATCTTTATTAGTATTAGAAGTTATGTTTATAGAATTGCCAGTTGTATTATATAACTGCGTAGGACATAAAGATTTGATAAAAAATAATGGGTTTTATATAATAATAAAATTTAAGTTATAAAATATATAAATGAATTATTGTAAGAAAATATATTTAAATTAGAAAAAATTTCAATAAGATTTGTAAATGAAAAATTTAGCGTAGAAAATATAGAAAAATTTTATTTAAATTTTTATAGAAATAATGGGGAGTTATAATGCGAATTATTATATTAAATGATTATGCATATGTAAATGGTGGAGCTGGAAAAATAGCCATAGATACAGCGATTGCTTTGGCAAAAAAAGGATATGACACAATTCTGTTTACTGCTGTCGGGCCTATTGAAGATTTTTTAAAAAATATACCTAATTTGAATGTTATTTGTTTAAATCAATATGATATATTAAATGATCCGTATAGATTAAGAGCAGTAATAAATGGTATTTGGAATAGAAAGGCTAGAATAGTATTTAAAGATTTGCTGAAAAATTTTAATAATAAAGAAACAATTATTCACGTACATGGAATAGAAAAGGCATTATCTAGTTCATGTGTAAATATTGCAATAAAAATGGGCTTTAAAGTTTTATATCATTTGCATGATTACGGAATAGTTTGTCCTAATATGGGTTTTTATAATTATCAAAATCAAAAAATTTGTAATTTAAAACCATTAAGTATAAAATGTATAATAACTAATTGTGATTCAAGATGTTATGTACATAAATGTTGGAGAATTATTCGACAGTGGGTACAAAAAAATGTAGGTGGAATACCTAAAAATGTAGATTATATATATATTTCTAGATTTAGTTATAAAATATTAGCCTCTTTTTTAAATAGCAGAAATAAAGTATATTATTTATCAAATCCAATAACTGTTGAAAAAAGAGAACGAGTAAAAGTTGAAAATAATAAGGAATTTATATTTATAGGAAGATTAATGCCAGAAAAAAATCCTATATTATTAGCTAAAATAGCAAAAAAAATGCATTTATCGGTTACCTTTATAGGTTCTGGAGTATGTGAGAACGATATAAAGACAATATATCCAGAAGCTAAAATAACAGGTTGGAAACAAAAAAAAGAAATAGAAAAGTTAACAGATAAAGCACGTTGTTTGGTTTTTCCGTCGAATTGGTATGAATGTCAGCCTTTGGTAGTCTTAGAGTGTATGGCTAAAGGAATACCATGCATATCTTCTAGAAATTGTGCTTCAAGTGAAAGTATAATAGATGGAAATACGGGATTATTATTTGAGAATAACAATCTTGAAAGTTTAGAAAAAGCAATAAAAAATTTTTTAGATAATAAAAAAATATCTATTATGAGCAATAATGCATATAATGCTTTCTGGAATAATAATAATTACATGATAAATAATTATATAAACAATATTATAGGAATATATAAAAAAAGTTTAATAAAATAATATATAGATAGTATATTATTAGATTGAAGGTGATTTTTTGGATGTATATATTGGGTTAATGTTATGGAGTATATTAGCAGGAAGTATTTTCTTTGCTCAAAAAGATAATACTTTAAAGAAAAAAATATATATATTATTAGTATATATTCCTTTGATTATAATATCTGGATTAAGAGATATTAGTGTGGGCACAGATACAGTATTTTTTCATGAGTGGTATGTTTTTTCTAGTGATTTTAATGATACATTTGGATGGTATATAGAGGTTCGTGATAATCTAAAATTAGAATTTGTATTTGTGTATGTGGCATATTTTCTTAATCAGCTTTCATTTGATGTACAGGTTATGATTTTTATAATGTCTACATTGACATTATTAGGCGTAGCATACGCTTTTTATAAATATTCTGAGTCAATATGGTTATCTACATTTTTATTTATAGCTTTTTTTTCATATCAAGAGACCATGAATATTGCTAAACAGGGATTAGCTGCAATGATAATATTTAATGCTTATGGATATTTAAAAAATAATTTAAAATGGAAGTATTTACGTATGATTGTTATATCAATGTGTGCACATACTTCTGCTATAGTGCATTTAATAATTTTTTTATTAATGCCTGTTAATTTAAAAAAAATATTATTTACAATAATTTCATTAGGGTTGATAATATTTTTTTGTGGAAATTTTATTTTATCATATCTTATGGGATTTTCATTAAAGTATACAGAACTATATATAGGGACTTCTTATACGATGTTAAGAGGATTTGGACCAGGATTAATACAGATTTTAGGAATAATAATTCTTATGAGTATTATATATTATTTAAGTAAATGCAATAGGTTTACTGAAACAGAAAAAAAAGATATAAATGTTTATAGTGTATATATGTTTTTATATATAATAGTTATATTTTTACAATATATAATACCTATTGTTTCAAGATTTGATTGTTATGTTGCATGGTATATGTATTTGTTAATACCAATATTAATCAATAAATTAAGTGAGAATAAATCATTATTATTTAGGTATATATTATATGTAGTGATTATTATTATTGGATTTTTGTATTGTATTTGTTGTATGAATATAGGAATACATGAAGTAGTACCGTATAAATTTTGTTTTTAATATATTTATTTTAAGGATGATAGTATATGAATTTGAAAATTTTAGTTGTAACGCATAAGAATTATTGGATGCCGGCTGAAAAGATTTATTTGCCAATATCTGTTGGAAATAATAGTTTAGATAAAAATTTCTTAAGAGATAGTGAAGGAAATAATATATCATATAAAAATAGAAATTATTGTGAATTAACTGCTATATATTGGGCTTGGAAAAATTTAAAATTAAATAAGTTTGACTATATAGGATTATGTCATTATAGAAGATATTTTACTAGTAAAGTAAATAAAAGTATTTTTGAAGAAAAGAATATTATATTAAGAAGAAAATCAATAATGACGGAAATAGAATACAGTAATATATTAAAAAATTATGATATTATTTTACCTAAAAAAACTTTTTTAAATAAAAGATTTAAAAGTTTGACAGTAAAAGAACAATATGATATGTCACATAATAAAAGAGATATTGAATTGGCTAGAGCTGTAATAAAGGAATTATATCCTCAAGATGTTGTTCTTTTTGATGAAATAATGACAAAAAGAAATATTTATATGTATAATATGTTTGTTATGTCTAAAATTTATTTTGACGAATATTGTGAATGGTTATTTAATGTGTTGTTTAATTTAGAAAAATATATAGATATTTCAAATTATGATGAATATCAATCTAGAGTATATGGTTTTTTAGGGGAAAGATTATTTAATGTATGGTTATTAAAAAAGAATTTTAAAATATATGAAGCAGAGGTTGATTTTTTAGAAGATAAATTCAGTATATTTAAGTATATAAAATCTTTAATAAAGAAATATTATTTTAGCTTAAAATAGTAAAAAAAGGAGTATTTTTATGAGGTATAGTTATCTTATAGTGGGCAGTGGATTATTTGGTAGTATTTTTGCTTATGAAGCTACTAAAATAGGAAAGAAATGTCTTGTTATAGATAAAAGAAAACACATCGGTGGCAATATTTACTGTGAAAATAAAGAAGGAATTAATATTCATAAATATGGTGCACATATTTTTCATACAAATGATAAAGGAGTATGGGATTATGTGAATCAATTTGTAGAATTTAATAATTATATCAATAGTCCAGTAGCAAATCACCATGGTGAAATTTATAATATGCCTTTTAATATGAATACCTTTAGTAAAATGTGGAATATATCTACACCAAAAGAAGCAAAGGCTATAATAGATGAACAAAGAAAAATTATAAAAGGTGAACCGCGAAATTTAGAAGAGCAAGCTATTAGTTTAGTTGGAACAGATATTTATACTAAACTTATAAAAGGTTATACAGAAAAACAATGGGGTAGAGATTGTAAAGATTTACCAGCATTTATTATAAAAAGATTGCCTGTGAGATATACTTATGATAATAATTATTTTAATGCATGTTATCAGGGAATACCAATTGGTGGTTATAATCAAATTATTGAAAAACTGTTAGTTAATTGTGAGGTAGAACTTAATGTAGATTTTATAAAACAAAGAGACAAGTATAAGAATATTGCAAATAAAATTATTTTTACAGGTGCTATAGATAGTTATTTTGATTATAAATTTGGTCAGCTTGAGTATAGAGGATTGCATTTTGAAACTGAAAGATTAGAACAAGACAATTATCAAGGCGTGGCAGTTATGAATTTTACAGCTAGAGAAGTGCCGTATACACGAGTTATTGAACATAAACATTTTGAATTTGGTATGCAGCCAATAACATATATAACAAAGGAATATCCGTCAGGTTGGCATTTGGGAGAAGAAGCTTATTATCCAATAAATGATGATAAGAATCAGAAGTTGTACCAAAAATATCTTGAATTAGCTAAACAAGAAGATAATGTTATATTTGGTGGTCGTTTAGGTGAGTATAAATATTATGATATGGATAAAGTCATAAAAAGTGCATTAAATTTAGTAGATAAAGAATTAAAATATTAAAAGGAAGGTTCATTTTTTATAATGGAAGCAAAAGTAAGTATAATTGTTCCAATATATAATATGGAAAATTACTTAGAAGAATGTATAGAATCTATTATAGAACAAAGCTATAAAAATATAGAAATTATATTAATAAATGATGGTAGTACAGATAAAAGTGAAATTATTTGTAAAAGATATCAAATAAAAGATAATAGAATAAAATTAATTTCTAGTAAAAATAAAGGAGTTTCAAATGCTAGAAATTTAGGTATAGAAGCTAGTACAGGTGAATATATATCATTTGTTGATCCAGATGACACTATTGATGAAAGATATATAGAAGAATTGTTATTTTATCTGAAAAAATACTTTTGTGATGTTGTTTTTTGCTTAGAAAGAGATATTTATCCTGAATTGAATAAAATTTATAATATTAAATTAAAAGATGAAAGATTATTATCAAATAATTTTTATAAAGATTTTTATCTTATTGCAGAAAAATTTCATGCCCCATGGGGAAAATTATATAAAAGTAATATCATAAAAAAATATAATATAAGATTCCCTAGTGATATGGTTGTATCGGAAGATCATATTTTTAATCAGGAATATTTAAAACATATTAAAAAATATGGATTTTTAAATAAAAATTTATATAATTATTATAAAAGAAAAAATAATTCAGCAGCACAAAATGTAAGTGAAAAATATTTTTTATCAGAAATGGAAAATTTAAGGAGAAAAAAAGAATTTTTAAATAATGAATTACTTTTAGTAGATAAAAAAGAAAAAAATATATATTTATTAAAGTATACTAAAATAATAATATCAAAATTTTTATCTATAGAAAATATTAATAAGTATGAATTAAAAAAATTGAAATTAAGATTAACTAAAATAAAAGAGATAATACCATTAAATGATATATTTATGATAAATATGAATTTGAAAGAATATATGTATATAATTTTTTTAAAAAATAATATATGGATAGGTATATATATGTTAAGTATTATTAAATATTTAAAAAATTTATATGAAAAATAAATTTTTAATAAAAATTTTTATGTTATATTAATTGTATAGATTTTTTGATAAAAGTTTAATCTTTCATAAAGAAAATTTTCTATAAATTATAAATATAGAGCTGAATTTATAAAATAAGTTTTTTATTGAATTTTTTATTTGAATATAGATATTTTATAATAAAATTATTAGTTGAGAATATATAAGGAGAATAGAACTTATGTTAAAAAAAATAAAAGATAAAATTAAACATATGTATACTTATGGAATAATATTTGCATTAAAATATAATATTTATGCAAAAAAAAAGCTTTTTTTTAAGAAAAATAAATTAATAGCAAAAAAAATAGAAAAAATATTTGCCAATAAAGAATATGAAAATAATCAAGAAAAACTTTTTGAACCTAAGATAAATACAGATTTATATAAAGATAAAATATGGGTTTTTTGGTGGCAAGGATTGGATGAAGCTCCAGAGATTATTAAAGTATGTATTAATAATATGAAAAAATATATAAAAAATAAAGAAATAATTATAATAACAAAAGATAATTTTTCTTATTATGCAAATTTACCGGGCTATATTATGGAAAAATTTAATAGTGGTCATATATCAATACAAGCATTTTCTGATATTATAAGGATTTATTTATTATATTATTATGGTGGAGCTTGGTTAGATGCTACATTATTTATAAAAAATAAATTAAATTCTAATATGTTTAATTATAAATTTTATACTATAAAAAGAGAGAAGAAAGATGATATTTTTATATCTAATTATCGATGGACAAGTTTTTTCTTGATAGTTAAGCCAAGAAGTTTATTATTTAAATATTTATTGAATATGAACTATTATTATTGGAAAAAATATAATATAGTTATAGACTATTTATTAACAGATTGTTTTATAAATTATCTATATGATAATTATGAGCAAATAAGAAAGTTAATAGATGATGTTCCAATAAATAATATACATGTAAATGATTTATTGGAAATTATAAATAATGAATATAAAGAAGAGGAAATAAATATTTTACGAGAAAATACATTTATTTATAAATTAAGTTGGAAAGAATTTATAGATTATAAAAAGAAAAATAGTGTATATAAATATTTTGTTGAGAAAGATATGTGATATATATGGAAATAGTGATTTGAAAAGTATATTGTTTTTTATTACATGTAATATCATTAATTTTGTGTAAGAGATTTATTTTATGATATTATGATAAATATAAGATTATTAATCAGAAAGAGGACTATATAAATGAAGAGAATACAAATAATTATTCCTGTATATAAACCTGATTATAAATTTATAGAATTATTGAAAACAATAAAAAAACAAAGTATAAAAGATATAGCAGTATTAATAATAGATTCCGGATCGAATGATGAATATAAAAATGAAATAATAAATATGAAAAATTGTTTAGTAAAAAAGATAGATGTTAAAACATTTAATCATGGTGGTACTAGACAAATGGGAGCAGATATGTTTCCGGATAAAGATATATATATTTATTTAACACAAGATTCTATCTTAGCAGATGAAAATGCTATTAATAATATTGTTAAAGTTTTTGATAATGATAATGTAGGTTGTGCTTATGGTAGACAATTACCGCAAAAAAATGCGACTTTGTTTGCGATGCATGCTAGATTATTTAATTACAAGGATAAGAGTTATATATATTCTATAAAGGATAAAAAAAAATATGGGATAAAAACAGCATTTAATTCTAATTCTTTTGCAGCATATAGAAAAGAGGCGTTAAAGGATGTAGAAGGGTTTCCCACTAATACAATATTAAGTGAAGATATGTATGTAACGGCAAAGATGTTGCTGAAAAATTGGTTGGTTGCTTATTGTGCAGATGCTAGGGTATATCATTCACATAATTATACTATATGGCAAGAATTTAAAAGATATTTTGATATAGGTGTTTTTCATGCAAGAGAAGATTGGATTAGGAAAACTTTTGGTAAAGCTGAAGGAGAAGGAAAAAATTTTGTTATTTCTGAAATAAAAATCTTAATAAAAAAAAATCCATTATTATTATTTGAAATGGTTTTTAGAGATTTTATGAAATTTTTAGGATATCGTTTAGGATTAAATGAGCGTTTTATAAATAAAAATATAAAAAAGAAACTTAGTATGACTAAAAATTTTTGGAATTAATTTTATAAGGATGAATAATCTATGATAACAAAAGGAATAATCTTAGCAGGTGGCTCTGGAACTAGACTCTATCCTTTAACTAAAGTGATAAGTAAACAATTAATGCCAATTTATGATAAACCAATGATATATTATCCGTTATCTACGTTGATGTTAGCAGGTATAAAAGATATATTAGTAATTACAACACCTAGAGATAGTGAAAGTTTTCAAAATTTATTAGGTGATGGTTCTCAATGGGGTATCAAGATTTCTTATAAAGTTCAGCCTAGTCCAGATGGATTAGCTCAAGCTTTTATTATCGGTGAAGAATTTATTAATGGTGAAGGTTGTGCTCTTATTTTAGGAGATAATATTTTTTATGGTCATGATTTATCTAAATTGGTAAAAATTGCCACTCAAAAAGAGAATGGAGCTACAATATTTGCTTATTATGTAAAAGATCCTGAGCGTTATGGTATTGTAGAGTTTGATAAAAATCGTAAAGCAATTAGTTTAGAGGAAAAACCAGAAAAACCAAAATCAAATTTTGCTGTAACTGGATTATATTTTTATGATAAAAATGTAGTGGAATATTCAAAATCCATAAAACCATCAGCTCGTGGAGAATTAGAAATTACAGATTTAAATAAAATTTATTTAGAAAAAGGTAATTTAAGTGTAGAAACTTTAGGGCGAGGCTATGCATGGCTTGATACAGGAACTCATGAGTCATTATTACAAGCAGCTTCTTTTGTAGAAACAGTACAAGATAGACAAGGGCTTAAGATTGCTTGTCCAGAAGAAATTGCATATAATTTAGGTTATATAAATAAAGAGCAACTAAAAGAATTAGCAAAACCACTTGCGAAAAATGAATATGGTCAATATCTTTTAGCCATAGCAGATGGAGGTATATCATGGAACTTGTAAAGACTAAATTAGATGGTGTATACATTGTAGAACCAAAGGTATATGGAGATAACCGCGGTTGGTTTATGGAAACATATTCAGAAAAAGCATTTAAAGATGCTGGAATAGATGTTACTTTTGTTCAAGATAATCATTCATATTCTGCTCAAAAAGGTGTATTACGTGGACTTCATTTTCAATTAAATCCTATGAGTCAAGCAAAACTTTTGCGTGTACTTCGTGGAACTTTACTTGATGTAGTAGTAGATATTAGAAAAGGATCTCCTACATATGGTCAGTGGATTTCTGTAGAATTATCAGCAGATAATAAAAAAGAAATATTTATGCCAAGAGGAATGGCACATGGATTTGTAACACTTACAGATGATGTAGAGGTTCATTATAAAGTAGATAATCTATATGCACCAAAATTAGAAAGTGGAATTATTTATAATGATCCAGATTTAAAAGTAGATTGGGGTACAGATAAAGTTATATTATCTGCAAAAGATACAGTACTTCCAACATTTAAAGAATGTGTAGCAGATTTTAGATATGGAGAAGATAAATAATGAAAATATTAGTAACTGGTGGAGCAGGATTTATTGGTAGTAATTTTGTATATTATGAATTAGATAATTATCCAAATGATGAAGTAATTTGTTTAGATAAATTGACTTATGCTGGCAATTTAGAAACATTAGAAATTGCAATGAAAAATCCTAAATTTAAATTTGTTAAAGGCGATATTGCTGATAGAATTTTTGTTGATGAATTATTTGCAAGTGAACAGCCAGATGTTGTAGTAAATTTTGCAGCAGAATCTCATGTGGATAGATCTATTGAAAATCCAGAAATCTTTTTACAGACGAATGTAATTGGTACAAGTGTACTGATGGATGCTTGTCGTAAGTATGGTAATATTCGCTATCATCAAGTATCTACTGATGAAGTTTATGGAGATTTGCCACTTGATAGACCAGATTTATTCTTTACGGAAACAACACCACTTCATACTTCTAGTCCATATTCAGCTTCTAAAGCTTCAGCAGATTTATTGGTGCAAGCATATTATCGTACTTATAAATTACCGGTGACTATTTCTCGCTGTTCAAATAATTATGGACCATATCATTTCCCTGAAAAATTAATTCCACTCATGATAGCAAATGCTTTAAATGATAAAAAATTACCAGTATATGGTAAAGGTGAAAATGTACGTGATTGGCTCTATGTAGAAGATCATTGCTCTGCTATAGACTTGATCATTCGCAAAGGAAAAATTGGTGAAGTGTATAATATTGGTGGTCATAATGAACGTACTAATTTAGAAGTTGTAAAAACAATTATTAAAGAACTTGGAAAAAGTGAAGATTTAATTGAATTTGTAACAGATAGACCAGGCCATGATCGTAGATATGCTATTGATCCTACAAAAATTCATAATGAACTTGGTTGGCTTCCTGCTACTAAATTTGATGATGGAATTAAGAAAACTATTGATTGGTATTTAACACATAAATCTTGGTGGGAAAAAATCATCAGTGGTGAATACAAAGACTATTATGATAAGATGTATAAAAATAGATAAATAAAAAGAGAGCTTAGGCTCTCTTTCTTTGTAAGGAGTGATTTTTAGTGAAAGTTTTAGTAACAGGTTATACTGGTCAATTAGGTTTTGATGTAGTACGTGAATTAAAAGCTAGAAATATAGAATGTATTGGCACAACAAGAAATGAGTTTTCTTTAACAGATACAGAAAAAATGCAAGATTTTATCAAAGCATATAAACCAGATGTAGTAATTCATTGTGCAGCTTATACAGCAGTGGATAAAGCAGAAGATGAAGTAGAACTTTGTAATAAAGTAAATCATTTAGCAACTAAGGAATTAGCAAATGTATGTAAAGAAATTGATGCTAAGATGATTTATATCAGTACAGATTATGTATTTCCTGGTAATGGCGAAGATTTTTATGAACCAGAAGATAAAAAAGCTCCGCAGAATGTTTATGGACAAACGAAGTTTGATGGAGAATTAGCAGTACAAGAGATTTTAGATAAATATTTTATTGTGCGTATTTCTTGGGTATTTGGCAGTAATGGTAAGAATTTTATTAAAACCATGCTTAACTTAGCTAAAAATCATGATAAATTAACAGTAGTAAATGACCAAGTTGGTTCACCGACTTATACAGTGGATTTAGCGAAATTACTTTGTGATATGGCTTTATCTGATAAATATGGTGTTTATCATGCTACAAATCAAGGCATATGTTCATGGTATGATTTTGCTTGTGAAATATTTAAACAAGCAGATATAAAGATAAATGTAAAGCCAGTACCATCAACAGCATTTCCGACAAAAGCTAAACGACCACATAATTCAAGAATGAGTAAAAAATGTTTAGATGAAGCAGGATTTAATAGATTACCAATATGGCAAGATGCTTTATCAAGATATTTACAAGAATTGAATATGTAAATAATATATATCTTATATTATTTAGAAATATGTATAGAATAACTATAAACATACTAATATATAATGTAGAAAATTATATATTAGTATGTTTTAAATCAATAATAGAATAAAAAATATATATGATATTGAAAATATTTGTATAAATGATAGTTATATAGATAATAGTAAAAAATTTGTAATAAATATATTTAGATGGACAAACAATTTAAAGTAGTTCATCAAAAAAAGTAGGTATAGCTAGAAATATAGGATTAGATATATTAAAAGATAAATATATAGAAAGTTAGATCATTATATAGATGATGACTAGTATAAGAAAATAAATATATTAAAAAGTGAGATACAAAGATTGTTCTAGATAAAAAATATAAAGTTAGTTATGGTAAAAAATAATAGAGAAAGACTTATTTTATAATATATGTACATTAATAGAGTAAAATTTATTGAAAGATTATGCAATTATGTAGTATTTAATAGAAAAAGTAAAGAATATATATTTAAATATTTATGTTTTTATCGGATAAGAAAAAATGATTTAATAAGTAATAAAATAATATAGATATTTAATAGAAGAAATATGAAAGTGTTTAAGATGGATTATTTACTAAAGGTATTTTGTATTTGTAAAGGAGAATTAAAAATAATAGCATATAGATTAAATATTTTAAAGAGTTTATTAAAATGTGGAAAATAATAATCAAATGAATAATAACATTTGTCAATAAAATAATATTTAATTTGTATAATAGAGTGATTTAATATTAATAAGAATTATGATTAATAAATTTTTATTAAAGAGATGGAGATAGTTAGATTGAATGAGCGAAAAATAGGTATATTGATTAGTTATGTTAATATATTACTTCAAACATTAATTAATTTTATATATGTACCAATTTTATTATATTATATTGGTAAAAATGAATATGGTTTATATCAGTTAATTGGTTCATTTATTGCTTATTTTAGTATTATGGATTTTGGGCTTACTGCGGCCGTTGTTCGTTTTTATACTAAATATAAAGCTTTGAATGATAAAGTTAATATGGAAAATGTGCTGGCTATTTCATCTAGATGTTATGCTGTAATAACAATAATATTATTTATTATAGGATACATTTGTTACTTGTTTATGGATGATATTTTTTATAATAGTATGACATCATCAGAGATTTCTTCAGCAAAAGATATTTTTATATTATTACTTTTAAATATAGTTGTTACAATTTCTACAATGATATTTAGAGCGATTATTAATGCACATGAAAAATTTCTTTTTCTAAAAGGTATTGAAACTATTCAATTGATTTTACAACCAATATTAGTTGTTGCTGTCTTACAAGAATATCCATACGCATTTTCTGTGGCTTTAGTGCAAACCATATTGAATATATTTTTAAGTATATCTAGAGTGGTATATTGTTTTAGAAAATTAAAGATACGTATAAAATATCATTATTGGGATAAAAAGTTATTTAAGGAGTTTAAAAAGTTAGCACTTAGTGTGTTTGCGGTTACTCTAATAGATCAAGTATTTTTCAAAACAAATCAGATTATTTTAGGTATAATTAGTGGAACTAGTGCTGTAGCAGTATATGCAATAGCATCACTTATTTATATGAATTATATGGCTTTATCATTAGCAATTTCAGGTGTTTATTTACCACATATTACAGAAATGATAGCCAAAAGAGAGTCTATGAAGATAATATCTGATTTATTTATAAAGATAGGTAGATGGCAATACTTTTTACTAGCAGCAATAGCTAGTGGTTTTATTATTTTGGGTAGACAATTTATAGAAATTTGGGCTGGAAAAGGTTTTCAAGAAGCTTATTTAATAACATTATTAATTATTATTCCATTTACAGTAGATTTAATTCAAAATATTGGATTAGCCGTATTACAAGCTCAGAATAAATATGATTTTAGAGCAAAAGTTTATTTTTGTATGGGTATATTTAACTTATGTTTAGCTATTCCTTTAGGATTAAAATATGGTGGAATTGGTTGTGCTTTTGCAACAGGTTTGTCTATGTTTATTGGTAATGGTTTAATAATGAATTGGTATTATTTAAAAATTACTAAATTAGATATAATATTATTTTGGAAGAATATTGGAAGAATAACAATTGGTGTAATAATTATTACTATAATAGGTTATATTTTTAATGAAATAGTAGGTTATAAAAATATTGCAATATTTGTTGTAAAATTATTAGTGTATACATTATTATATATTAGTATAATGTATAAATTCTTTATGAATATTGAAGAAAAATCTAAAATAAAAAGTTTGATTTTAAAATTTAAACGATAATAGTATAAATAGAAAAAAACCTCAAAGAAGATATTTTCTTTGAGGTTTTCTTTTAGTATAGTTTATGCATAGTAAATATTACAATCAAGTATCATATTATCTATTTGCTTATGATCTGTGTATTGCCATATCTTGCAAATGCGATTAGGATATTCTAGTTTAAAGCTGTTTTCATGATAATATTGAGCAGACCAGATGGGGATATAATCTGCAAGTAGATTTAAGTCAATGATATTAGTGAGCCAATTATAGGAACTATATAGACCTACATAATTATAATCTAGTTCGTTTAGTCGGTTGATGAAATTGCCAATCATATAGGCTACATTGATATTGTTTTTGAGCATAGATTTATCTTCTGCATCATACCAGATGCCAAGTGGCGGATTTTGTCCATTGAGATATGTTTTGATTTGTTTATCTACCCAATTAGCTTCTGCTATAGCTTCATCAATTGTTGAAGCATGAGCATAATAATATATGCCATAGGGCAGATTATAAGTTACAGCATTATTTACATGTGAGATAAACATTTCATCTAGATGAGTGTACTCACCTATTTTGATGATAACGCCTTGAATATTATTTGCGTTTAGTTTTTGCCAATTGAGTTTTTCTTGCCAAGCTGAGATATCTACTACTTGAAAATTTTGCATAAGTAATCACTCCTTTAATGATTTACTTGCAGTTTAAATGAAGAAAATAAACCTTTTTAGTAAATTAGGAAAAATTTTTGTTATTTTTATAAAAATTTACGACATGTCGAATACATTTTATTTTTATAAGAGTATAATATAGTTAATCTTTGAAAGAAAAGGGTTGATTATAATGCTACTTATAAAGGCAGTAGATTATAGGATTTTGGAATTGTGTAAGGAATATAATTTGAGCATAAATGGCTTGGCAAATAAAGCAGGAATGCCACCTTCAACTGTGGCTAGCTTATTAAGTGAAAAAAGTCGTAATCCTACAGAAGATACTATTTTTAAAATTTGTATTGGTTTTGGTATGAGAATGGATAAATTTTACGCCTCAAATTTATTTGACCTTAAAAATATAAGTTTAGAAAATACTTCGCAGAAAATATATAAAGTTTAAATTCATAACTGCACATATAGCGAAAGGCAAACTATTATGTAATTTTGGATAATAGTTTGCCTTTTTTATTTGCTAAGAAAAATTTTTGATTTAGAGGTTGATTTTTGCCATCTAAGTTGCAAGTAAATAAGTGTAAGGAGTTGATAAGATGAATAAGAAACGGCGGCAAAAGATGTTATCAATCAAAGCTATGATGTATTTTTAAAATTAAGGAGTGATTTTTAATGGCAGATACACGCAAATTAACAATGGTATTTACTTTAGATAATGGAGACGATTTTAAATATAATTTAGCAGACCCGAAAGATGAATTGACAAAGAGTGAAGTCGATGTAGTCATGCAGAAAATGATTGATACACAGGCTATTATCAAAGATAATCATAAAGCAACAGCGATTAAAGAAGCATATATCACAACTACTACACAAGATGTTTTAGCTTAAGTTTAATTTATAATTTTATAGTTTATTAGGAGGAATGTATTATGGCAGTTAAGAAAAATGCAGAATGTGAAATCATCATTAAAGTAGAAACAGGTACTACTTCTACAGGTAAAGCTAGTTATAACAGTCGTAGTTTCGGCTATATCAATCCTTCTTTATCAGAAGATGATATTTTAGATATCGGTCAAAAAATAGCGGGCTTACAAAAATATAATTTAGGTAGTGTAAATCGTCAGGACACAGCAGAAATCGCTGCGGAATAAGGAAAAAGGGGTGCGTGTCACCCCTTTTTCTTTTAAATTATTCTCTTGATGATAGAAAGAAGACGATTAGATGGAAAGACTATTAATAAAAGCTAAAGCTGGAGATAATTATGCTATACAGTTATTATTAAATAAGTATAAGAATTTATTAAATAGTGCTTCTGGACAACATCATTTAATATCTATTCAAGAAGAGGCATATGAAGAAGCCGTGATTAGTTTTTATCAGGCAATTAAAGATTTTAATGAGTCTTTAGGTGTGCCGTTTGCCGGTTATGCTAAAGTAAAAGTATATCAAGGTGTGCATACTTTATTTCGTAGATATTTGCGTATTTGGCAAAATGAAGTGTCATTATCTGCTCAAATGAATACAGATGATGAAGATGAAGTAAAAGAATTTGGGGATTTATTGGCAGTAGATGAGGATTTAGCAGATAGTATTTCTTCTAGATTAGATATAATGAAGTTTATTCATCAATTGCCACCTAAACAATATAAAGTCTTTATTTTGGTAGTATTTAAAGGATTAAAATATAAACAAGTAGCAAAACTATTGCATATATCTGTACAAGCTGTAAGCAAAAATTATCGTAAAGCATTAGCTTTTATTAATAAATCTCTAGAGAAATAAAGAATTAAGGTGATAATATGGAATATATTTTTACGTATATAGCAAATTATGGTTTTCCTATGGTAGTAGCAAGTTTTTTGTTATTTCGCATGGACAAACATTTGGCTAATTTAGAAGAAGGTATAAGACATATGAATGAAACTTTAGCTAAACAGGTCAATCATTAATAAAAATATAAACAGAGATTTTCTTCATGATAGATCGAATAAATAATTTCATGAAGAAAATCTTTTTTTATGCTATAATAAATTTTGATTGTATAAAATTGTTATAATTTAAAGTATTTTATTTATTTGAGTAGATTATAGGGAGTAGATTGTTATGAAACGTATTCGCAAAGCTGTTATACCTGCTGCTGGTTTTGGTACTCGTTTTTTGCCAGCGACAAAAGCAACACCTAAAGAAATGTTACCAATAGTAGATAAGCCTACAATTCAGTACATAGTAGAAGAAGCTATCTCTAGCGGTATTGAAGATATTTTGATCATTAGTGGTCATGCTAAACGTGCAATTGAAGACCATTTTGATAGTGCGCCAATTTTAGAAGCAGAATTAAAAGCTAAAGGTAAAACTAAATTATTGGAAATGGTACAGGAAACATCAGAAATCAATGTGCATTACATTCGTCAAAAACATATGCGCGGTTTAGGTGATGCCATTTTATGTGCTAGAGCATTCATTGATAATGAACCATTTGCTGTATTATTAGGTGACGATATAGTTTATAATCCTGAAATGCCAGCTTTAAAACAATTGATGGATATGTACACACAAACAGGCGCTACTATTTTAGGTTGTCAACAAGTGCCAAAAGAAAAGGTTTCTTCTTATGGTATTGTAGCAGGTGTGCCAACTATCAATGAACAATTGATGAAAGTCAATGATATGATTGAAAAACCAAGTATTGAAGAAGCTCCAAGTCAGATGGCAGTGCTTGGCAGATATATCATCACTCCAGATGTATTTGAAGTATTACAAAATACTAAGCCAGGCAAAGGTGGAGAAATACAGTTAACAGATGCACTCAAAGTTATGGCAAAACGTGAAAATGTTTATGCTTATAATTTCACTGGCAAACGTTATGATGTAGGCGATAAATTAGGCTTTTTGAAAGCTACAGTAGAATTTGCTCTCCGTCGTGATGATTTATCTGGTGACTTTGCGGAATATCTCAAAACAATTGTAAAAGATTTATAATAATGATTATAATAAAAAAGGTGATACTTTTAGTATCACCTTTTATTTTATCTATATATTATATTTGTGATTAATTTTCTGGGATAGTTAGATTATCTTTAATTTGCGATACTTCGCTATTGATATCTAACATTATAGGAGCTTCAATAGCATAAATGCGATTTAAATTATTTACAATATTTTTATGCTCAATTTGATTGTAAGTTCCTTCATTGATGATTACGATACTTTGACGAACAGTTTCATTTAATTTATAACTATAAACACGAGTTTTTTCCAAAATATTATAAACTAATGTATAATTATTTTGTGATAATTCATTTGGCGGTAAAGCATCTTGTAGTGAATTATTAAAAGCATTTGTTTCATCATATAATCTTTGCAATTGACTTAAAGCTTCAGTTGCAGATATGGATTGATTTTCATAATTAGAAATGATTTTGTGATAAACTGTAGCAAATCTATCTAGCTGATTGATATCTTCTTTATAATCATTGTACCATGTTATAAAATAAGGTTGTTCGTTTAAAATAGCCAAACGTTGCTCAGTGGAGATAGAATTTGAAGAAGATGGTATCACTAAAGAACTATAGACAGCTACAAAACAAAGTAAAATAATGCCACAAGGAATAATAAATATTCTCTTTGTAGGGTATTTTCTATCAGCTAAATAACTAGCAATAATGATAATAATCATAACAGCAATAGCTAGTAAAATATTCATAAAAAATTTTTTCCTCCTTATGTTATATGTTCATTTCTTTGATGGCAAAGAAACGAACCAAAGAAAGCCACCGCAGATAAAATTTAAGCTTTGAAAAAAATTATCATTTCATACAAAGCTTAAAACTCGCTACGCTCAGACAGTTAAGCAAAAACCGTATTCAATGATAATATTTTTCAATAATCTTGCGATTACCGCTAAATTTTATAATGCGGAAAATATAACAAATTATTTTAGTATTATTAAAAATAATACCTAATGTCCCTCACGTTAGCGAATTTTACGGTAGCCGTAGGCTATTGGCAAGGATAAAATTATGGCTATGATTTTAGCTCTACTGTTTGAGCAAAGCGAGTTTAGAGCGTTATAGACATAATTTTATAATTGGCAAAGTAAAATTGATATCGGGAGGTAGAGTTCTTTTGTTACTTTTCTTGCTCATGAAAGAAAAGTAAATTTAAATAAAATCTATATTATATGTTCATTTCTTTGATGGCAAAGAAACGAACCAAAGAAAGCCACCGCAGATAAAATTTAAGCTTTGAAAAAAATTATCATTTCATACAAAGCTTAAAACTCGCTACGCTCAGACAGTTAAGCAAAAACCGTATTCAATGATAATATTTTTCAATAATCTTGCGATTACCGCTAAATTTTATAATGCGGAAAATATAACAAATTATTTTAGTATTATTAAAAATAATACCTAATGTCCCTCACGTTAGCGAATTTTACGGTAGCCGTAGGCTATTGGCAAGGATAAAATTATGGCTATGATTTTAGCTCTACTGTTTGAGCAAAGCGAGTTTAGAGCGTTATAGACATAATTTTATAATTGGCAAAGTAAAATTGATATCGGGAGGTAGAGTTCTTTTGTTACTTTTCTTGCTCATGAAAGAAAAGTAAGCAATATCTTTATTTTAGCATATTTTTTTAGAAGATATGAAAATTAATTTTAGGATAGAGGTGTATGGTTTGACTTCAAGAAGAATTATGTATTATTTACAGGCTTTTAAAATTTTAGCACTAGGATATTGGCGTTCTGAACAAAAATGGAAAGCTTATGGTATTTTAGCTGTTGTTTTAATTTTAAATTTAGCGAGTGTATTTTTGACGGTATTGGTAAATGATTGGTATAAAGAATTTTGGGATGTTTTGCAAGCCTATGAATTTGATAGTTTTTGGTATTTAGTGGGCAAATTTTCCTTGATTGCCGCTATCTATATAGCGATTGGCGTTTATTCTGTGTATTTACAACAATTATTGCAGATAAAATGGCGTGAATGGCTCACTGATAAATATTTAGTTAGATGGATGGAAAATAGAGCTTATTATAAGTTGAAATTGATGGGAAAAGATATGGATAACCCGGATCAGCGTATTTCTGAGGATATTAATCAATTTGTAGCTTTGACTTTATCTTTGACGATTGGTCTTGTGCGTCAATTGATAACTTTGGTGGCATTTACTGTAATTTTATGGAATTTATCAGGAATTATCACTGTGCCTATTGGCAGTTATGAATTCACTATCTATGGTTATATGGTTTGGTTATCTTTGGTATATTCTATCGTTGGTACGTATCTCACTCATAAGGTGGGTAAGGCACTTATCAATTTAAATTATGAACAGCAAAAATATGAAGCTGATTTCCGTTTTGCGATGATGCGTGTCAGAGAAAATACAGAGTCGATTGCTTTTTATCGTGGTGAAAAACCAGAATTGGAGAATTTCTTGACTAGATTTAAGATTGTAATTGGCAATTTCCGTGATATTATGACTCGCCAAAAAATCTTAAATGGTTTTACAGCTGGTTATGGTCAATTAGCGATTATCATTCCATTATTATTGGCTGCACCGCGTTGGTTTGCTAAAGAGGTACAAGTTGGCTGGATTATGCAAGTATCAAATGCTTTTGGACAAGTTCAAGGAGCAATGTCATATTTTGTAGATGCTTATACAACTATAGCACAGTGGTGCTCTGTAGTCCGCCGTTTAGATGGTTTCAATCGTCATGTCAGTGAAGCTTTAGATTTGAAATCTGATTTAATGATAGATAATACTTCTAATATTAAAGTCGGTATAGAAAATGTAGATGTTTTCCTTCCTAATAAAAATAAAGATGTTTTAATCAAGGATTGTACAATTGATTTAATGAAGTATCAATCTTTATTGATTATGGGTGCTTCTGGTGTGGGTAAATCAACTCTTTTAAGAACACTTGCAGGTCTTTGGCCTTATGCGAAAGGCAATGTTTATTTGCCAAAAGAAGAAGAATTTTTATTTTTACCACAAAGACCATATTTGCCACTTGGTAGCTTAAGACAGGCAATTTCTTATCCTGTGGTTGAAGAAGTAATCAGTGAAAAATATAGTGATGAAGAAATAAAAGAAATACTCATAGCTTGTAAGTTAGAAAATTTAGCAGATAAATTGGATATTGTTGATGATTGGAGCAGAATTTTATCTTTAGGTGAGCAACAAAGAATAGCTTTTGCGCGAATTTTATTATATAGACCAGAATTTGTATTTTTAGATGAAGCGACATCAGCACTTGATGAAGATTTAGAAGGTAATTTATATGATATGTTGAAAATTCATTTGCCAAATACAAAAATTATCAGCATTGCTCATCGCAGTAGTTTAATAGCAAAACATCAGGCTATCTTGAGATTGAAAGAGAAAGGTTGTTGGGAAATCCATGAATAATCGAGAAATAGAAGTAAAAATGGAAATAAAAGATGAAGCTCAAATAGAAAATATACGTGGATTTTTGCAAGAAAATAAAGATCAATCATGGCAACGTATAGATATGAAGGCTATTTATTATGACACGGAAGATAATTTCTATCAAAAACATAAAATCGCTTATCGTGTACGCTGTGAAAATGATTGTATCGTAGCAACGTACAAATCGGGCAAAGTAAACAGTGAGGGTCTGTTTGAACGCGTGGAAATTAATAAAAAAGTAACAAAGTTGACACCAGACATAAATGTATTTGCTGAAGATAAAGACATTTGGTCTTTGATTAAAACTACAAAGGATAAAAAATTTTTACCGATAGTAATAACAGATTTTGTGCGTGAGTGTATAGAGCTAACATGGTTAGACTCTAAGCTAGAAGTGGCTTTAGACCTTGGTTTTGTTCAAGGAAGAGAAAATAAAGCTCCTATTTGTGAAGTTGAAATTGAATTAAAACAAGGAAAAATTGAAGATTTATTATCTTTAAAAGATGAGTTGATTAAAAAATTTGGTTTACAAATTTCCGCGATAAGCAAATATAAAAAAGGGTTGATTTTAGCAGGACAAATTTAATGTCCTGCTTTTTTTATTATTTTTTTTAAAAATTTTAAAAAAAAAGAAGGATTTACAAAATTTATATAGAATTGTAATACTGTCAAATGAAAATGTAACGAATTTTATTTATTTGAGAAGTTTTATAAATAGAAAGGAAGTGTAAATTTATTTAATCTAAATTTTATAAAATGTACGACAATTGTTAAGATTGTTAAGTTTTTATAAGTAATATGTTATGTTTGTGTAAATTTTAATAGTTTTTATAGATTAATTCCTGCATTTTTGTCTAAATTGACAAGATGTGTAGACTATGTTTATTTTTTTCAGGAGGTTTTATATTATGAGAAAAACAGAATGCTTAGCCATGATATTGGCTGGTGGTCAAGGGAGTAGATTAGGAGCTTTAACTAAAAATATAGCTAAACCAGCTGTGCCATTTGGTGGAAAATATCGTATCATCGACTTTCCATTGAGTAACTGTGCAAATTCCGGCATTGAAACAGTAGGTGTACTTACTCAATATCGTCCACTAGAATTGCATACATACTTAGGTACTGGTGAAGCATGGAATCTTGACCGCAAAAATGGTGGTGTATATATTTTACCTCCATATGCTAGAGAAAAAGGTGCAGATTGGTACAAAGGCACAGCAGATGCAATTTACCAAAATATTAATTTTATCAATAAAGCTAATCCAGACTATGTTTTAATCTTATCTGGTGACCATATTTATACAATGGATTATGCTAAAATGATTGAAGCACATAAAATGAATAAAGCAGAAGCTACAATTGGTGTAATTAAAGTTCCAATGAAAGAAGCTTCTCGTTTTGGTATTATGAGCACAGATAAAGAAGGTCGTATTACTAAATTTGCCGAAAAACCTGCTAAACCAGAAAGCAATTTAGCTTCTATGGGTATTTATATCTTTAGCTGGAATTTCTTACGTGAATACTTAGAAAATGATGCTAAAGATGAAACTTCTAGTCATGACTTTGGTAAAAATATTATTCCAAAAATGTTAGCTGACCAAGCTAGATTATATTCCTATGCATTTGAAGGTTATTGGAAAGATGTAGGAACAATTGATAGCCTTTGGGAAGCAAACATGGATTTATTAAAAGAAAAACAACCATTTGAAATGAATGGTAAATGGAAAATTTATTCCGTGGATATGGCTATGCCACCTCATTATGTAGGACCAAAAGCTAAAATTAAAAATTCTCTTGTAAGTGAAGGTTCTATGATTTGCGGTGAAGTAAAAAATTCTGTTATATTCCCAGGTGTACGCATTGCTAAAGGTGCAAAAGTAAGCAATTCTGTAATTATGCCATTTGCAAAAATCGAAGCAGATGCTGTTGTTGAAAAAGCTATTGTAGCTCAAAATAGCAAAATTGAAGCAACTGCTCAAGTAGGTAGTGACGATGGTACTATTGTAGTAATTCCTGAAGGTGAAACTGTACGACCAATGGTTGTTTCCGATGCAACTGAAAATGTAAATGTGGGATAAAATAAGAGAGGGATATAATTATGAAAAATGTTCTCGGAATAATGGATTTATATGAAGACGATAAACAAATAAGAACACTTACAACAAAAAGACCTGTTGCAACATTACCTTTTGCAGGTCGTTATCGTTTATTAGACTTTGCTTTATCTAGCATGGTTAACTCTGGTATTACAAAAATTGGTATGATGATGCCAGCAAAATCTCGTTCTATCTTAGACCATCTTCGTTCTGGTAAAGACTGGGATTTAGCACGTCGTCATGATGGTTTATTCTATTTACCAGCTATAAAAATGGATAAAGATAGCCGTAATGGTAACTTACAGTCTTTCTATAGACATATGAGCTTTATCAGACAGTCTGAACAAGAATATGTATTAATCTGCAACAGCCGTTTTGTTTATAATATAGACTTTACTACAGCTCTTCGTTTCCATCAGAATACTGGTGCTGATATCACTATGGTTTACCATATTGAAAATAAAGAACGTCCAGACAATGCAACTATTTTACAGACTGGTGAAAATGGTCTTGTTACAGAAATTGCTAACCGTCCAGCTGTTTATGAAAATTCCAAAGTATTTATGGGTATTTATTTAATGTCCCGTAAAAAATTCATGGAAATTATATCTACAGCATATGAACGTGGTGGCTATGATTTCTTGATTGATGGTATTTTACGTCATCAGGATAATTTAAATATCTATGGTTTCCAACATGAAGGTTATGTATCTGAAATCTGCTCTACAATTTCCTATTTCAAAACTAATATGGATTTGTTAGAACCAGAAATTTGGGAAGAATTATTCATGGGTTATAACCCAATCTATACAAGAGTTCGTGATGAAGCTCCTGTACAGTACAAAAAACAAGCAAAAGTTAATAATTCTCTAGTTGCAAATGGTTGCGTAATTGAAGGTTCTGTAGAAAACAGTATCTTATTCCGTGGTGTTAAAATTGGAAAAGGCGTTCAAGTTAAAAATAGCGTAATCATGCAGAATTGTGAATTACAAGATGATGCTCTAGTAGAAAATGTAATTTGCGATAAAAATGTAGTAGTATCCGATGGTAAATGGTTAAAAGGTGCTGAAAATTATCCATTGATCATTGAAAAAAATACAGTTATTTGATTAACAAAAGATAAGATATTAAAATAATATAGGTTAAAAAATATAGTAATTATCTCTAAAGTTGACTTTATGAGATAATTACTGTATTTATAAATATATATAATATAAATTATATAATATAAAATATTAATATATAGGTTTTGGTTTTTTTAGAAATATAGAGTTTTTATTTCAGGGTAGTGCGATTAAGGTAAAAACTTATAGGGGGAAGTAATAGTGAGTGTAGGAATAATCAATAAGCAAATTGAAGAGAGAGCTTCATTACAGAAAAATTTCTTAAAAACAGCAAATATGTTATTTGGTAAAGATTGGAATGAATTAACTAAAGAAGAATTATATCAGACTTTAGTTAGAACAGTTCGTCAGTACATCAGTGAAAACTGGATTATGACTAATAAATACTATGAAGAAAATCAATGCAAAGAAGTATATTATTTTTCCATTGAATTCTTATTAGGTCGTCTATTAAATACAAACTTGATCAATCTTGATATGAAAGAAATCTGTAAAGAAGCCTTGAAAGACTTGAATATTGATATTACAGAACTCTTTAAACAGGAACCAGATGCAGGTTTAGGTAATGGTGGTCTTGGCCGTCTTGCTGCTTGCTTTATTGATTCTTTGGCTTCCTTAGGCCTTCCAGGTCATGGTTGTACTATCCGTTATCAATATGGTCTGTTTGAACAAAAAATAATAGATAATCAACAAGTTGAAATTCCTGATAATTGGCTTAAAAATGGTTTCGCTTGGGAATATCGCAAAGCTAACAAAGAAGTTGATGTTCATTTTGGTGGTAATGCTTATATGGCTCAACAAGAAGATGGTTCTTTAAAATTAGTTCATGAAGGATATAATACAGTTGCAGCTGTTCCTTATGACGTGCCAATCGTAGGTTACCACAACAATGTAGTAAATACTCTTCGTCTTTGGAATGCTGAAGTTCCTCAAGATTTTGCTTCTTTATCAGGTACTAGAGAACAGTTACAAGAAAGATTGCGTCAATCTTATCGTGTACAAGCAATCACTTCTTGCTTGTATCCAGAAGATAGCTCTTATGAAGGTAAAATGCTTCGTTTGACTCAAGAATATTTCTTTGTATCTGCAGGCGTTCAAAGTATTGTTCGTCATTATAAACGCCGTAAAGGTGATTTAAAAGATTTTGCGAAAAAAATTGCTATTCATATCAATGATACTCATCCAGCAATGGCAATTCCTGAACTTATGCGCGTACTCATTGACCAAGAAGGTATGGATTGGGATACTGCTTGGGATATCACTAAAAATACAGTAGCTTATACTAACCATACAATTATGCCAGAAGCATTAGAAACTTGGCCAATTGATATGTTTAAAAATCTCGTACCACGTATTTACATGATCGTAGAAGAAATCAATGCACGCTTCTTAGAAGATGTTCGTAAACAATATCCAAATGATGAAGACCGTGTACGCAGAGTATCTATCATTCAAGATGGCGTAGTTCATATGGCTCGTCTTTCTGTTGTAGGTAGCCACAGCGTAAATGGTGTTGCTAAAATTCATAGCGATATCTTAAAAGCACATACTATGCGTGACTTTGATGAAATTTACCCAGGTAAATTCAATAATAAAACTAATGGTATTACACATCGTCGTTGGCTCATTGCTGCAAATCCACAGCTTTCTAGCTTAATAGATGAAGCTATTTCTGATAAATGGCGTAAAGACCCATCTCGTCTTATCGATTTATTAGATTATAAAGATGATACAGCATTCCTTGATAAATTAGCAGAAGTTAAAAAAGAACATAAAATTTATTTAGCTGGTCATATCAAACGTCGTAGTGGATTTACTATTGACCCTAACTCTTTATATGACATTCAAGTTAAACGTATTCATTCTTACAAACGTCAAATTATGAATATTTTACATGTAATGCATATTTATAATTTGATTAAAGCAAATCCATCTATTAAATCTGAAATGTTACCTCGTACTTATATGTTCGCAGGTAAAGCAGCTCCTGGTTACCATATCGCTAAAGAAACAATTCGCTTAATCAACAATGTAGCTAATATTGTTAATAACGATAAAGATGTAAACGATTGTTTACATGTAGTATTCTTAGAAAACTATGGTGTTACTTTAGCAGAAAAATTATTCCCAGCAGCTGATGTTAGTGAACAGATTTCTCTTGCAGGTAAAGAAGCTTCCGGTACATCTAACATGAAATTCATGATGAACGGTGCTATCACACTTGGTACTTTAGATGGTGCTAACGTGGAAATCTGCGATGCAGTTGGAGAAGATAACTGCGTTATCTTTGGCTTAAAAGAACATGAAGTAATGGAATACTATAAAAATGGATTATATTCCGCATGGACTGAATATAATACAAATCCAGCAATTCACAATGTAGTTGATGAATTATTGACTGGTCCATTCGTAGGTAATGGTGATTTCCATGACTTACACAACTATTTATTCAATAGTAATGATGAATATTTCGTATTCAAAGATTTCAATTCTTATATTGATGCTCATGTAAAAATTAGAGGTAAATATCTCGACCGCTATGGTTGGTTAAAATCCAGCTTAATCAATATTGCACATTCTGGTATCTTCTCTAGTGATAGAACTATCAGCGAATATGCAAAAGATATCTGGAATGTAGAACCTATTAATTTATTAAAATAAATGACTCCAAAGGAGAACTAAAAATATGGAAGTATCCGCATTAAAAGATTTTGATTTGTATTTGTATCATCAAGGTACAAATTTCTATGCGTATCAAATGTTAGGAGCTCATTTTGTAGTAGAAGACGGAGTAGAAGGCGTACGCTTTGCTGTTTGGGCACCTCATGCTAAAGCCATAAGTGTAGTAGGAGATTTTAATAATTGGGATTACAATGAAAACCCAATGCAGAGAATTTCTGATGGTGAAATTTGGGTGACTTTTATTCCTAATTTACAGCAAGGTGAAATTTATAAATATTCTATAGAGCCATTCAATGGTGGAGAACGTTTCTTAAAAGCAGACCCTTATGCTTTTTATGCTGAAAAGAAACCAAAAACAGCTTCTCGCGTTTATGATTTACGCGGTTATGAATGGCATGATGAAAAATGGCAGAAAAAACAGCAACAAGAAGCTTCTTATGATAAACCTATGCTCATCTATGAAGTGCATTTAGGCTCTTGGCGTCGTGATGCTGAAGGTAATTATTTAACTTATAGAGAAGCAGCAAAACAACTCATCTCTTATGTTAAAGAAATGAATTATACTCATATTGAGTTTATGCCACTTTGTGAACATCCATTTGATGGTTCTTGGGGTTACCAAGCAACTGGTTATTATGCAGTAACTAGTCGTTATGGTGAACCAAAAGACTTCATGTATTTAGTAGATTTAGCTCATCAAAATGGTATTGCTGTAATCATGGACTGGGTTCCAGGACATTTCTGTAACGATGCTCATGGTCTTCGCCGTTTTGATGGTGAAACTTTATATGAATCTGATAATGAAAAACGCCGTGAAAATTGGCAATGGGGTACAACTAACTTCGACTATGGTCGTCGTGAAGTGCATAGCTTCTTAATTTCTAATGCTCTATTTTGGTTAAATGAATATCATATTGATGGACTTAGAATTGATGCTGTAGCTAATATGTTGTATCTAAACTACGGTCGTGAAGAAGGTCAGTGGGAACCTAATAAATACGGTGACACTGGTAACCTTGAAGCTATGGAATTGATTAAAAATCTAAATGAAGCGATTTTCAAATATCATCCTAATGCTTTAATGATGGCAGAAGAATCTACATCATGGCCTATGATTTCTCGTCCAACTTATATGGGCGGTATGGGCTTTAACTATAAATGGAATATGGGCTGGATGAATGATATGCTCAAATATATGAGCCTTGATCCTATTTATCGTAAATGGAATCATGATAAAATTACATTCTCCTTGATGTATGCTTTCTCTGAAAACTTTGTATTGCCATTATCTCATGATGAAGTAGTTCATGGTAAATGCTCTTTAATTGAAAAGATGCCAGGCGATTATTGGCGTAAATTCGCTGGTCTTCGTTCCTTCTTTGGTTATTGGATGACTCACCCTGGTAAAAAATTATTATTCATGGGTGGCGAATTTGGTCAATTTATCGAATGGAAATATGATGATAGTCTTGATTGGCATTTAGCTGAATTGTATCCAATGCATACAAAAATGCAGAGATTCTCTAAAGAATTGAATAAATTCTATTGTGAACATAAAGCTTTATGGCAAGTAGACTTTGATTGGCGTGGTTTCCGTTGGATTGATTGTAACGATAATGAAAATAGCGTTATTTCCTTTATTCGTTATGCTGAAGACCAAGATGATTTCATCATTGTAGTATGTAACTTCACTCCAGAAGTGCGTCATGGTTACCGTATTGGTGTACCTGAAAAAGGTATTTATCAAGAAGTATTTAATACAGATAAAGAAGAATATGGTGGTTCTAATGTATTAAATGAAGGTGACTTTAAATCAGAAGATGTATTCTGGCATAATTTAAATCAATCTATTCAGATTACTTTACCACCACTTGGTACAGTATATTTTAGATTGAAATTGCGTCCTGTTGAAGCTAAAAAACAGACAGTAATTGAAGCTGAAAAACCAGAAAAGGTAAAACTTAATGGTAATAGATCAAAACAACGTCAAAAGGCTAAAGCTTATGCCTTGAAATAATTTAAGTTATAGCCCATATAATTTTTATTATATGGGCTATATATACAATCATAGAGGAAGGTCGTGTTATAGTGTTAAAAGTTTTATATGTAGCCTCAGAAGCTGTGCCTTTCGTAAAAACAGGCGGTCTTGCAGATGTAGCGGGTTCTTTACCTAAAGAATTAAAACAAAAAGGTGTAGATGTTCGTGTTGTTATACCAAAATACAGTGGTATAAAAGAAGAATATCGCAATAATATGGAACATATTTATGATGGTGAAATCAATGTTTCCTGGCGTAAAAAATATCTAGGTATTGATAGATACGATTATAAAGATGTACCATTTTATTTCATTGATAATCAGGAATATTTCTATCGTGAAGGATATTATGGTTATCCAGATGATGTAGAAAGATTTACTTTCTTCTGCAGAGCTGTTCTTGAAATGCTTCCTCATATTGATTTCTGGCCAGATGTTATTCATATGAATGATTGGCAAACTGGTTTAATTAGCGTTTATTTAAAACTCGAACATAATGAAGATGTACGCTATAACAAGATTAAAACAGTATATACTATTCACAATTTGAAATATCAAGGTCGTTTCTGGAAAGGATATTTACCAGATGTTTTAGGTCTTGATTGGAAATACTTCAACAATGGTGATTTGGAATACTTCGATGATATCAACTTCATGAAAGGTGCTATCGTATATTCTGATAAAGTTACTACTGTAAGTCGCAGTTATGCTAAAGAAATTCAAGATCCTTATTATGGTGAAGGTCTTGAAGGTATGCTTCAAAAACGTGATGCAGATTTATCTGGTATTATCAATGGTCTTGATTATGAAGACTATAATCCAGAAACTGATAAGTACATCTTTAAAAACTTTGATGTACATAATGCAATTGCTATCAAAGGTGATAATAAAGAACAACTTCAGAAAAAATTGGGCTTACCAGTAAATCGCAAAATTCCAATGATTGGTATGGTAACTCGTTTAGTTGAAGCTAAAGGTCTTGATTTAGTTACACGTATCTTAGACGAATTACTTGAATATGAAAATGTACAATTTGTAATCTTAGGTACAGGCGATAGACAATATGAAGACTGGTTCAAAGGTCTTGTATGGCGCTATCCGAAAAAAGTATCTGCTAATATCTTCTTTAATAATGAATTAGCACATCAAATTTATGCTGCAAGTGATTTATTCTTGATGCCATCTCAATATGAACCATGCGGTATTGGTCAGCTTATCGCTCTTCGTTATGGTACTGTGCCAATTGTACGTGCTACAGGTGGTTTAAAAGATACTGTTGAAGCATATAACAATTACACTCAAACTGGTAATGGCTTTAGCTTTAATAACTACAATGCACATGAATTATTATTCTCCATCAAACGTGCAATAGATGGTATTGCTGATGATAGAAAACATATTCATCTTGTAGAAAATGCTATGACTGCTGATTACAGCTGGGAAGAATCAGCTAAACAATATAAAGAATTGTATAATAGCTTAAAGGCTTAATAATTAGTTTAAAATAAAAATTTTATCGCTTAATACGACTTTTATAAAATTTTGCTTACTCAACAAAATAAGGTCTGTATTAAGCGATAATTATTTTATAGATGATTGAAGTTTTAATTAAAGTTTTAATCAGGGGAGGGATAATATAAATGATTTTTCATGATTCGCAAAATCTATATTATCGCAGTCCTATAGGGGCAGTGCCGACACAATCTTTTGTGAGATTGGCAATTGATGTTGATTTAAAAGATAAAGTTTCTTTGGTGCGTTTACATACATGGCAAGAAACTTGTGGTTCAATATATTATAATTTAAAAAAATCTTCATGGGATGAAAAACATTATTTTATTGATTTAGATATGCCTGAAGATGGTTGTCTTGTTTGGTATTATTTTATAATTGAATTAGCTGATGGTAAATTATTATATTATGGCAATAATAAGGCGCAAATGGGTGGTATTGGTCAAGAAGCATTAGAGGTGCCACCATCTTATCAGATTACAGTATTTAAAAAAGATGTAAAAACGCCAGATTGGTTTAAAAAAGCTGTTATGTATCAGATTTTTCCTGATAGATTTTATCGTAGTGGCAATAATATTCCACAGAAAAAACATGCGGTGCTTCATTGTGATTGGAATGAACCACCAATGTATTATTTAGACCCAGATACTAAAAATGTAATCACTTATGATTATTTTGGCGGAAATATCCAAGGTATAAAAGAGAAATTATCTTATTTAAAAGATTTGGGAATATCTGTGATTTATTTTAATCCTATTTTTAAATCACGTGCTAATCATCATTATGATACGGCAGATTATCATCAAGTAGACCCAATGTTTGGTACTAATGAAGAATTTGCTGAACTTTGTAGTCAAGCTAAAGAGATGGGAATTCGCATCATCTTAGATGGTGTATTTAGTCATACTGGCAGTGATAGTATATACTTTAATCGCTTCGGCAATTTTGACAGTGTAGGTGCATATCAATCTAAAGAGTCCCCATATTATGAATGGTATGATTTCAAGGAATATCCTTGTAAATATGATTGTTGGTGGGGCTTTACAAGTATGCCAAACACAAAGGAAACAACACCATCATATATGGATTTCATCATTCGTAGTGAAGATAGTGTAATGAATTTTTGGATGGATAAAGGCATAAGTGGTTGGCGTTTAGATGTAATTGATGAATTGCCACAGAAATTTACACGTTGTTTTTATCAAAAATTGAAGAAATTAGATAAAGATGCAGTTATCATCGGTGAAGTATGGGAAGATGCTTCAAATAAAATAGCGTATAATGTTCATCGTGAATATCTTTGTGGTTATGAGATGGATAGTGCGATGAATTATCCATTGCGCAGAATTATTTTAGATTTTATTTTGAAAAATAAATCAGCTCAAGAAACAGAAGTAAGTATTTTAAATCAGCATGAAAATTATCCTGAAGAAAATCTCTATGCCATGATGAATTTATTGGGTAGTCATGATGTAGAACGTATTTTGACTTTATTAGGCGAAGCTCCAAGTGTAGAAAATGTACCAGCTAGTGTACAGGCAAAATTCAAATTAGATGATGCTCATTTACGTTTAGCTATTGCTCGTTTGAAATTAGCTGTTGTTTGGCAGATGACATTGCCGGGGGTACCATCAATTTATTATGGCGATGAAATCGGTATGCAAGGATATCGCGACCCACATAATAGAGCAAGCTATAAATGGGATGAAGCTGATAATAATTTACGTCATTTCTTTACGCGTATGATAGCACTGCGCAATCATCGACAAGTATTGCAAACTGGTTGGTATATACCAGTATATGCTCAAGATGATGTCTTAGCTTATATGAGAACTACAAAATTAGGAAAAGATAGATTTGGACAAAAAATGGATGATGATTGCATTTTAGTGGTGTTAAATCGTCATCAAGAAAAGACCATGACGATAGAAATTGATGTTCATGGTTTTTGTCAGCGTAAATTACATGAAATAACTAATATGTATCCTGATGTGGAAATCATAGATAATAAAGCTAAGATAGAAATTGAACCGCTCACAGCGCTAGTATTTGAACAGGAAAAAGAAAATATAGAATATGCTAGAAAAGCTGGTATTATCATGCATCCAACATCACTTCCATCTGATTATGGTATTGGTGATTTAGGAAAAGAAGCTTATAATTTTGTGGATTGGTTAGTAAAAGCTAAACAAAAGATTTGGCAAGTTCTGCCATTAAATCCAGTGGGATATGGAGCATCTCCATATCAATCTCCATCTGCTTTTGCTGGCAATACTATGCTTATTTCACCTGAAAAATTGGTGGAAATCAATTTATTGGAAGCTAAAGATATTATTTTAGATTATAAAGCTGATGTTGATAAAGTAGATTTTGTAAAAGTAGAAGCTTATAAAGAAAAAATCTTAACAAAAGCTTTTGCCAATTTTGTAGCAGATGCAGATTATACAGCTTTTTGTCAGCAACAAAGTTATTGGCTTGAAGATTATGCATTATTCATGGCATTAAAGAAATATTATAAAAACTTACCATGGTATGAATGGAATTTAGACATAAAATTGCGTAAACCTCAAGCTTTAGAGTCTTGCAGAATTTCTTTGGCACAAGATATTGCTTATGCTAAGTTTAAACAATATATTTTCTTTAAACAGTGGCAGGATTTACATGCTTATGCAAACGAAAAAGGCATACAAATAGTTGGTGATGTTCCAATTTTTCCATCACATGATAGTGCTGATGTATGGGTACATCAAGATTTATTTAATTTGAATGCTGATGGCACCTTAAAGACAGCAGCAGGAGTACCACCAGATTATTTCAGTGAAGATGGTCAACTTTGGGGCAATCCACATTATCTCTGGAAGGTAATGCAAAGAGATGACTATAGTTGGTGGCGTAAACGCATAGCTACATTGTTGAATTTAGTAGATATAATTCGCATTGACCATTTCCGTGGTTTTGAAGCTTATTGGGAAGTATCTGGTATGGCTACAAATGCTCGTGTTGGTAAATGGGTTAAAGGTCCAGGAAAAGACTTATTTGATAAAATCAAAGAATATCTAGGTGATGTGCCAATTATCGCTGAAGATTTAGGTGTAATCACTCCAGAAGTCGAAGCTTTGAAAAACAGTTGTAATTTCCCAGGCATGAAAGTTTTGCAATTTGAATTATATGCAAATAAATATCATAAATTAAACTTTATCAGTCCGAAAAATAGCATTGTCTATACAGGCACTCATGATAATAATACAACTTTAGGCTGGCTTAAAGAGGATATATCTTCACAGGATAAAGCAGTTTTAGCAGATTTATTAGAAGTTAAAGTTGATGATAATGAGGCTTTATTAGATGAATTGGTAAAATTAGCATATGCTAGTGCTTCTAAGATGGCGATATTGCCAATGCAAGATGTTTTGAAGTTGGATAGTAATGATAGAATGAATTTACCTGGTACAGTAGGCACTAACTGGGGCTGGCGTATGCAAAAAGATGCATTGACAGACGAAAAAGCAATGTATTTGTGTTCCTTAGTAGAAAAATATAATAGATAAATGAAAAGGGCTCTGCAATAAATGTAGAGTCCTTTTAGATTTTAGCGAAAAGTAATTCGGCAAAGAAGATATTATCATGGTATAATAATTTAAGTGTATTTAGTTAAATTTATTTTAAGATAGGTGAATATTTTAATGAAAATAGAGAAAAAAATATTGTGGGCGATATCATTAAGTGCATTATCTTTATGTACATATAATCAGCCAGTATTAGCTTCAGATACTGATGTTGAAATCTTAAATTATGTTGAAGACCAACGTCGTGAAGCTAGAGATAAAGAAAAAAATAAAGCTATTAATGAATTTAAAGCAGAATTAGATGCTCAATATGAAAAAGAAGGCATTGTTATACAAAATCCTCAAGAAGCACCAATTATTTTTGAGGGCAATGATATTATGTATGATTCAGTAACAGGTGAAGTATATGGTAAGGGCAATGTAAAAATCACGCAGAATTATTCACGCATGACTACTGAAGATGCAAATGGTAATTTAAATACAGGTGATGTGGATATTCCTGTTCATGCTCATGTTATGCAGGTAGCTAACCCAACACTTGATATCAACAGTGAGAAAACAAAATATAATTATAATGAAAAAACAGGTGTAATGAATAATGTAAAAGGTCGTGTAGATAATAGATATATTTCAGGGGAACAAGTAGAATTTTATCCTGATTACTATATAATTTACAATGGCACTATGACACGTTGTCCTGCGAAAAAACCAGATTACTGTTTGACTGCTGAGAAAATTGAAATTTATCCTGATGATCATATGGTAGCATATAATGCGAAATTTTTAATCAAAGGTCAAGTTATTTATCAAACAGATGAATATAGTACTAAAATAGGTACTAATAGCGATGGAAAACATCAATGGATACCACTGCGTATTCGTATAAATGATGATGATGGTTTATCTATCGGTTATAAATTAGATGCACCATTGATGGATAATGTAAAAGCTTATGCTGATTTAAAATATACTACTAAGCATGATATGAGAAATATTTATGGTGTAGCTTGGAATAATGCAGGTAGTACTTTTAAAGTAGAAAATGGTAAATATGAAGATGATGATGATCGTTGGTTAGAAAAGAATATAGCATATGTATATAATTATGGCAGTAGAATAGGTGATACACCACTTAGTTTTAATTTCTATAATGAATATGGTTTATGGGAAGAAAATAATATTAAAAGTTGGCATCGTGAACATAATTTATCTCTCCATCATGATCCTATAAATTTAGATACAGAAGGTAAATTTAGATTATTTCCAAGCATAGGTTATCGCTTAGTTTATGAAGATTATGATGATAGCAATTATAATAGTTTGTATTATGATGTGACTTTACTTGGTGAATTAACTGATAGATTAGTAGCTTATACAGGATATCATTATTCAAGAGTTAGTGCAGAAAATACTTTATTCCAGTATGGATTAGAAGATTATTCCAAAAAAGTATCCGCAGGTCTAAGTTATACTATCGATGATAAAAATCGCTTTGTTGTAGCAACAGGATATGATGCTTCAGATCAGCTTCGTTTAAGAGACTTAGATTATTATTGGTATCATGATTGGCATTGTGTAGAAACTGAATTAAAATATGAACAGAAAAAAGATAAATGGAGTTTACATTTTAATTTCTTGAATTTCTAATATATAGAGAAAAAAGGTGAATTTATGAAGCCGGAATTGATTGATTTTGTAGAAAAATTTAAGGGAAAACGTATTTTAATTATTGGTGATATGATTGCTGATATATATTTAAAAGGTGATATTTCTCGTATTTCTCGTGAAGCGCCAGTTTTAGTATTGATAGAGTCAGAAGAAAAAACAGTGGCTGGCGGTGCTGCTAATGTAGTTAATAATGTAGCTACATTGGGAGGAAAAGCTTTTGCTGTAGGTATTTTAGGCGAAGATAAAGGTGCTTTAAATTTAAAGCAAATATTAGAAGAGAATAATGTAAATACTGAAGGTATGTTTTGTGATCAAAATCGCAAAACTATTACTAAGACACGTGTTATTGCAGGTGGCAGAGCTACAGTAAGTCAACAGGTAGTACGTATTGATAGAGAATGTAATGAAGCTATCAGTGAAGTATATGAAAAAGAATTGATGAATTACATTCAAATGGTCATGCCACAGATGCAAGGTGTAGTAATGAGCGATTATGGCAGTGGAACAATTACACCTAAAATTCGTGATTTAATTTTATCTTTAAGTAAAGAATATGATATACCATCAATAATAGATTCTCGATATGCTATTTTCAATTTTGTAGGTACTGATTATGTAAAACAAAATGATGCAGAATTAGCCAGTGCTGTAGGCTATAAAATAGATAATGAAGATAGCTTATATAAAGCGGCACAGGAATTTTTAGTAAAAATGCAAGCAAAGGGAATTTTAGTTACACGTGGCGAAAAAGGTATGACTTTATTTGAAGCAAATGGAGATGTACATAATATCCCAGTATCTGATAAATCAGAAGTATTTGATGTATCAGGAGCAGGTGATACATGTGTTGCTACCTTTATCACAGCATTAGCTACAGGTGCGATGCCAAGTCAAGCAGCTGAACTTTCTAATTTTGCTTCTGGTATTGCTGTACGTAAAATGGGAACAGCTACAGTTTCTGATGAGGAATTAATTGCCGTATTGAAAAAATAATAATTACAGATAGGATTTTAGTGATGATTATAGATATACAAGATATTGAAAAGTTTTGTGAAATCTTGCGAAAGGGTAATAAAACTATAGCACTTACTAATGGCACTTTTGATTTAATACATGCAGGTCATGTTCGTTATTTAAATGAAGCTAGTAAATTAGCAGATTATTTAATTTTAGGGTTAAATAGTGATCAGTCTGTAAAGCAGTATAAATCAGACAAAAGACCAATTGTTCCGCAAAAAGAGCGAGCAGAGGTTATAGATAGTTTAAAAGCTGTAAATTATGTAGTTATTTTTGATGAAACAACAGCTGATAAATTAATCAGTAAAGTAAAACCAGATATCTATGTAAAAGGTGGAGATTATACAGAAGAATCTCTTCCAGAAACATCAACAGTAAAAAAATATGGTGGTAAGATAAAATTTATAAAAGTAGTAGAGGGATGTTCTACCACAAATATAGTAAAAAAAATATTAGATATATATTAATTAAATAATTTAAAGATATGCTACATTTTTAGATAATTTAAAGATGTAGCTTTTCTTTTGGGACTTTAAATAGTAAATAAGTATTTACTATTTGAAAAAATATTGGTAAAATCAAATAATAGAAAAATATATTAGTAAAAATTTTTAATTTATATTTTCGATAGATAGAAGTAATGAGGTTTTTATGAATATTTTAATTGTAAAATTAAGTGCAATAGGAGATGTAATTCATGCATTACCTGTAGCATATGTTTTGAAAAAACGATATCCTAATGCGCATATTACATGGGTTGTGGAACCTACAGCATATGAATTGGTGAAACACAATCCATATGTAGATGAAATAATTATTTTTCATAAAAAAGCATTTAAATCATGGAATGGTTTTAAGGAAAATTATCGACCATTTGCTAAGTTATTGCAAAAAAGAAAATATGATATATCTATAGATTTGCAAGGATTATTTAAGTCAGCAGCTGTAGTATTTACTGCTAAGGCAAAGAGAAAAATAGGCTATGTAGATATGCGTGAAGGTAGCAATTTAATCAGTAAACGCATAGTAGGCAATAATAAGAATGGTCATATTGTAGATAGATATTTAGATACTGTTAAATGTTTAGATTGTGATACAGAAAATATAATATTTCCTTTAGTTAATACACAAGATGAAATTGATTTTGTAGATAATTTATTGATTAAAGAGAATATATTAAATCAAAAATTTATAATTTTTGCAGTGGGCACTAATTGGATAAATAAATGTTGGTCTGTGGAAAATTTTGCGAAATCAAGTGATTTATTAGCAAAATATAAGCTAAAAGTAGTCTTAATTGGTTTTGGAAAAGATGATGAACAAAAATCACAAGCTATTATTAAATTAGCTGGAGAAAATAATATTGTAAATTTTGTGGGAAAAACGAGCTTGATGCAAACGGCTAGACTTATTAAATTATCAAAGGCTGTTGTAGGCGGAGATACAGGAAACCTTCATTTAGCAGCAGCTTTAAATATTCCTGCAATTATGCTTATGGGGCCAACAGATCCTAATAGAAATGGTCCATATAGACAAAGTGAAAATGTGATTTTGGCAGGTCATGAATGTGATGGTTGTTGGAAGCGTACTTGTGCTAAGAATATAGATTGCTTAGCAAGTATAAAACCAAATCAAGTCATAGAAAAGTTAAAACGAATCGAGTTGTTAATAAATGAGTAAAAATTATCCTATTGATTTTGTGGTCACTTGGGTTGATGGTAATGATCCAATATGGCAAGCTGAAAAAGCAAAATATAGCCCTAATAAAAATGCAGATAATCGCAATGTGCGTTTTCGCGATTGGGATAATATGCAATATTGGTTTAGGGCTGTAGAAAAATTTGCACCATGGGTTAACAAAATACATTTTGTAACCTATGGTCATTTGCCCAAATGGTTAAATACAGATAATCCAAAGTTAAATATTGTTAAACATAGTGATTTTATACCAAAAGAATATTTACCTACATTTAGTTCACATTCTATTGAATTGAATTTACATAGGATAGAGGGTTTAGCTGAAAGATTTGTTTATTTTAATGATGATATGTTTTTAATAAGACCTGTAAAAAGAGAATTATTTTTTGCAGGTAAAGATTGCCTACCAACGGATTTTGCTATTGCTAGTACTTTGAGTGTTGCTGATAAAAAAGATACAGTACAATATGTTAAGTTTAATAATATAGTAATATTAAATACTCATTTTGATAAAAAAGAACAAATGAAAAAGTATTTTAGTAAATGGATAAATTTAGAGTATGGTTGGAATAGTTTAAGAAATTTAATATTAAGTGGAGAACATCATTTTAAATGTTTTGCAAATAATCATTTGGCTTTTTCATATTTAAAAACAACTTTTATAGATTTATGGGACAAGGAATTTGATGAGTTAGATGAAACTTGCAAGCATAAATTTAGAAATAAAACAGATGAAAATCAGTGGCTTATGCGTTATTGGCAATTAGCAAAAGGTGACTTTGAACCTATAGGAAGACATGTAAAAGGTAAGGTTTATGAAATTTATAATGGTGTAGAGCAAAATCAAGATTTATTTAAGAGTATAGAAAATCAATTGATGCCAATGATATGTATAAATGATAATGAGAATGTAGATTTTGAACCTATGAAGGAGAGAATAAAACAAGCATTTGATAAAATTTTACCTGAAAAATCTAGTTTTGAAAAATAAATAATATTAATAAGAAATCATATTATATAATATGATTTCTTATTAATATTATTTATTAAAAATGTACAAAACCCCAATTCTATTATATTGTTCAAAAATGAAAATAAAATGAAATATAGAAGGTAGATTATTATGATAGAAAAAGATTATTCAATTGATTTTGTATTTACTTAGATTGATGGTAATGATCCAGTATGATAAGTAGAAAAAGCAAAGTATAGTCCCAATAAAAATGCAGATAATCGCAATGTGTGTTTTCGTGATTGGGATAATATGTAAGATTTAGATCTGTAGAAAAATTTGTGCTATAGATGAATAAAATATTATTATTTTAATTATAGTATATTTTATAAAAATAAATTTAAATTTTTGTAAAGGATGGTATTAATGGTGTGTATAGATAAACATATGCATAAGACGTATTATATTTTAATTGGTTTGATGGTTTTATTATTACCTCAAGCTTTTATTTTACCAGTAGAATGTAGTTATGAAAATCATTTGTTAGAAAATCTAGAAGTATTTGTATTAGGTATTGGTTTTATAAATATGTTATATAAAACTGCAAATTTAAATAAAGATAAAATTAATAAGTTTTATTTAGCATGTGGTATTTTTTATATTATTATGATTGCTAGAGAATTAAGTTATGGTAGAGTATTTTATCCTATTGGTATGGATAAAAATGGTGAACAAATTTTTATGAATATCCATCAAATATGGTATGGCCCAATAGTATATCCTATAATTGCAGTACTAGTTTTAATAGCATTATTTTTAATGATACAAACTTATAAATACATAAAAAAAGAACAGATTATTTGTAGTATACCTAGATATAGCATTCGTTTATTTATAATTATGATGATCTTGAGTCAGATAGTATTTGAGAAAAATTTAATTAAGTTTTTAGCAGATTATGGTCAATTATTAGAAGAATGCACAGAGATATTAGCATATTGTTCTTTAGTATGCTTTACTTATGATATATCATTTAAAAAGAAATAAAGAAGGAATATAGATGTTAAATTTTGAAATTAGATATACAAAAGCTTTAGTTATTTTGTGTATTTTAGCTGTTATTTTTATTGGGTTATCATTTGTTTTACCTATAGAATATAGTTATGAAAATCATTTTTTAGAGAATTTAGAAGTTGTAATTTTATTTTTAGGTATTGTAATCTGTATAGGGAAAATACGAGATTTTATTTTATATGATAGTATAAAGTTTTATGTAGCTTCGATAATAATTTATATATTGATGATTGGCAGAGAATTGAGTTGGGGTCGTGTATTTTATCCTATTGGTATGGATAAAAATGGTGAACAGATTTTTGTAAAAGTACATGAATTATGGTATGGTTCAGTAGTTTATCCAATAGTAGGGACTTTAATATTACTAGCCTTAATTTTATTGGTAGTATATTTTTATCAAAGCAGAAGACAAGGAATTTGTTGGTACATTCCATTAGGTGAATTTTTGTTTTTTATAGTAACAAGTATATTGAGTCAATGTGTATTTGATAGAGGTTTAGTACAATTTGGTAATTATAATCAATTATTGGAAGAAAGCTGTGAAATCATAGCATATATATCTCTTGTTTGCTGTACATATGATATTTCCTTTAAAAGAAGATATATTCATATAAGATATTTTAGTATAAGATAATAAAAAGAGCCTCAGGAACTTATATTCTTGAGGCTTTTTATTTATTTAAATTTATTTTTTAGTTGTTTAAATTGTCGTTCCCATTTTCGCATTGCAACGAAAATAATATGAATAGAGCTTACTTTTAATTTGAATTCCCACATTTTTTGGTGTGAAGGTATAGGAATGCGTGGAAGAGCAAAAAGATTAATATGCCAAAGTGGAACATTTTCAAAGATAGCAAATGCCATTTTATAATTTGCTTTTTTTACTATATTTATTACTTGTTGATTGAAAAAACCATATGGGTAACAAAGATAATCCATAGGTTTATCTAGTAATTTTTCAAATTTTGTTTTAGTATCAATAATTTCTAAATTTAATTTTTCTTCATTACATTGAGTTAGGAACGGATGATCGGCAGTATGCGGTTGAATATCTAGACCATGATGAAGCCAAGATTTTAATTCTGCTAAATTCATGGTAGTAGTTTCTTGTTTACCGAAATTTTCCCATTTGTTAGGTTTACCAATCCAATTGTAAATAGGAAAAACAACAGCAGTCATATTGTATTTTTTTAATAGCGGTAAGGCTTCAAGATAATTATCCTGATAGCCATCATCAAAAGTTAGTAGAATAGGATTTTTAGGTAATTTAGCCTTATTTACGAAGTGGTTATATAATTGTTCTGGTGTAATAGTATGATAATTATGCGTGGATAAATATTCTAGTTGCTCGGCAAATTTTTCTTTAGGTAGAGCATTTCTATCACCAGGAATATCGGCTATACGATGATACATTAAAATTGGTACATAATTTTTAAATTTTAAGTATAAAATAGATAAAATTATAATCAGAATTATAAATAGAATATACATAAAGGACTCCTTCTGTTTTTTCAAAGTGAGATATATTATAATATTATTATATATGAAAAATTAAGGTTTGGAATGAAGAAAATGAATATTTTAATATTATTTACACAACCATGGAAAACAGGTGGAGCTGAAACTCATGTTGAAGCTTTATTGAAAGGTTTATGTACACATAAAGTTTTTTTAGCTGTAAATCATGGTAGTGACGAATCTAAATTAGCAAAATTAAAGGAAAAGTATGATATAGAGATAATAATGATTCAAGCAAGAGGAGCGAATTTTCTCAAGTGGAAGAAAAGCTTTGAAATGTTGAAGCAAATAATAAGAGAAAATAATATAGAAATAATATCGGCTCAACAAAGGACAGCTGGTATATGGGCTTGGTTATTATCTAAAGATGTCAATATAAAATATACAGTGACAATGCATGATCCATGGCATAGGGCTAAATTTAAAAAGATATATGCTAAGATTTTTCCTCAGATGATAGTTGTCAGTGAAAATTTAGCTCAAGTTTTATATAATGAATATGGTTTTACAAAGGATAAAGTAAATTTAATAAATAATGGTGTGGATTTTACATTTTTTAAACCAATAAATAAGCTTATTGCTAGAAGAAGTTTGTTATTAGATAACGAAAGAATGATATTGCATGTTAGTCGTATGAGTAGTGTAAAAGGTGCTGTTTCTTTAGTAATTATAGATGCTTTAGAAGCTTTAGCAAATGCTAATATTTTTTATAAATTAGTAATTATTGGAGAAGGTCCATTTAGAAAAAAAATAGAGGATAGAGCAGACCGATTTAATCAAAAATATGGTAATTGGATAGAAGTTAAAAATTTTGTAGAAGATATTAGTCTTTGGTATAATGCAACAGATATTTTAATTGGTGAAGGTAGAGTGGCTATAGAATCTTTAGCTTGTGAAAAACCAGTAGTAGCAATTAGAAATGATAAATATTTTATAGGATTGATAACAAAAAATAATATAGAATATGCTTGTAGCGTAAATTTTGATGGAAAAGATAAAAAAGTGAATAAAGTTTCTATGGCAGAAGAAATATCAAAAGCATTTAAATTAAGTGATGCAGATAGTAAAGATATTGCTTTATATGTAAAACAGCATTTAAGTATTGATAAAATGGTAATAAAATATATAGAAATATTTAATAAATTATAAATTGATAATAATAATAATAGGTAGAAATAAATGAAAAATATTTTATTGATGGTACCGCGATTGAATATTGGTGGAGCCGAAACATATACAAAATTAGTTGCAGAAAATTTGCAAAAACGAGGATATAATGTTCATATTGCATCTGGTGGAGGTTTGTTAGCGAATAAATTAGCCCAAAAAGGTATAAAAAATAGTTGGCTTCCTATGAGATTTTCTACGGATATATCAGCATATTTATTGAAATATATTGTAAAAAAATATAAGATAGAGTTAATACATGCTAATTCTGCAGCTGCTGGTATTACAGCTATGAAATATAAACAAAAATATAATAAAAATATGCCAGTAGTATTTACTGTACATGGAAAATTTGGTGATTTAAAAAAAGAAAATATATTAAAAGATTGTGATAAATTAATATATGTTAGTCAATTTGTAAAAGATGATTCAATAAAAAAAGGATTTAGGGAAAATAATGCTTGTGTTATATATACAGGCATTGATATGCAAAAATTTGATAAAAGTAAAAATGATGCACAAATAATAAGAGAAAAATATAATATAAAGCAAGATGATTTTGTAATGGCTATTGTAGCTAGAATCAAAAATCTTAGAAATAAAGGACATCAAGATTTATTAGAAATGATGAATAAATATACTAATGCTAGAAATTGGCACTTATTAGTTATTGGTAAGGGTAAAGGTATGTTTAAATTAAAATCATTAATAAAAGAATATAAATTAGAAAATAATGTACATTGTATAGGTCACGTAGATAATGTAGAGGATTTTGTTCGTTTAAGTGATGTAGTAGTATTACCTTCAGATTTTGAGACTTTTGGTCTAGCTCTTGCGGAAGGAATGGCTATGGGAAAAGCTGGTGTTGCTTATAATATAGGGGGAATACCAGAGATAATAAAAGATAAAGAAAATGGTTTTTTAGTAAAATATAAAGATATTGATGATTTATATGATAAATTAAGTTTGTTAGCAGAAGATAGACTATTATGTAAATCATTAGGTAAGAATGCATATAATGATATAAAAAATAATTTATCTATTGAAAAAATGATGGATAAAATAGAAAATACTTATAAAAATTTTATAAAATAGTGAGGATGTAATGCAAAAAATATTAATTGTAAATCGTTTGGGAATAGGTGATGTAGTTTTAACAACACCTTTAGCACAAATAATAAAGGAAAATTTAAAAGACGTAAAAATCGGTTTTTTAGTAGCTAGTAAATCTATAGATATTTTGAGAAATCATCCATATATAGATGAAATTTTTGCTTATAAAAATAAGCAGGAAAAAAAACGAATAATAAATGAAATAAAAGAAAAAGAATATACAGAGGCAATTATTGTTGATGGAAGACTAAGTTCTACTATTATAGCTTGGAAGGCAAAATGTAAACTTTTAAATAAAGGTTTTTGTATATCCATAAATAAAAAACATATTTTTGAAAGAAAAAATTTAGCTCAAAAAGCGATTGATGATTTTGCTATGTATGCTAAAACTTTATTAAATATAGATTATGACAAAAATGAATTATATCCTTTAATTGGAAAATGTGATAATGGAAAAGAAGAAATTATTAAAAATTGGGTAGAAAGTATAAAAAAAGAAACAAAGGATATAGTATTAATTGTTCCAAGAACAGCAGCTAATATAAAAAATTGGAATATACATGAATTGGGAAAATTAAATAGTTATTTAAATTTAGAAGGAATAAAGCCAGTCTATATAGGTTCTCCGAATGATTATGAATATATTGAAAAGATTGTAGGAGAAAAAATTAATATTGCTGGTAAATTTGCACTTAGAGATATTCCAGAAATCGCTAAATATGCAAAGTGGGCATTATCTATGTGTACAGGTCCATTACATATATTAGGGACAGTAAAAAGTTTACCTATTATAGCAATTTATGGACCTAGTGATCCTAAAAGATGGGCACCAAAATCATCAATTGTAGTGCAAAGTAATTTAGAATGTGTACCTTGTCTTAATTGGGCAAAATGTGATAAAGAATTAGGGCAAAGATGTATGGATGAAATTACTTTTGAACGAGTGAAAAGTGTAATAGAAGAATATAATTTATTAAAATAGGTGATTTTATAAATGAAGGAAATTTCGATAGTAACATGGTTTTTTGATATAGGTAGAAAAGATTGGAAAGGTTTTGAAAGAGATAATTCAACCTATGCTAATTATTTTAAATTTTGGGCTAGAGTAAAAAATCACATAGTAGTATATACTGAACCTAAAATGGCAGAAACAGTAAAGAAAATTCGTTCAGAATATAATTTGTTAGATAAGACAACAGTAGTAGTTATTGAAGATGTAAGAAAAGTTGATGAATATGTATATAATTTGATTAAACAAGCTATAGAGCAAAAGTTAGCAGTGAAATATCGTCGACATCCATGGATGCCAGAAGCTTGTAATCATTTATATAATTATGTGACTTATTTAAAAGCACATTTTACAGCAGATGCAATTAATAGAGGATTAATCACAACTGATACAGTTGCTTGGATAGATTTCGGTTTTAATCATAGTGGAGCTACATATCCGATATCGGAAGAATTTAATGTAGTGTTAACTGATGAAGGATTAAGTGATAAAATTCATATTTTTGCTGTAGATGAATTAGATGATGTACCAATTTTTGAGATAGTAAGAAATATGCATACTTATATTGCAGGTGCAGTAACTATTGCTCCTAAAAATTTATGGCAAAATTTAGCAGATTTATATCGTCAAGCTGCTATATCTTTAGGACAATGTGGTTTTGCTGATGATGACCAGACTTTAGCAGTAATGGCTTATAGAGCAAATCCAGAAATATTTGAAGTACATTATATTGATAATATGTATGGAGCTTTAGATATTTTTAAAAATATAAAATTGACTAAAATAGAGACTAAAGAATATAAAAAAGTGAGAATGCAAGCACAAAAATTGTTATATAAAGAAAAACAATATATAGAAGGTATAAAATTATTTTTTAAATATTTATGGCTTAAATTGCAAAAAAAATAGTGAAGGTATAAAAATGATAAACAAAAAGACAGTATCCAATATTATTATAGATAAAAAAATATTAGGAAAAAATCATATTGAGAATTATGATGAATATTTAAATATTTGTTATGTTTTTGATCATGGTGCAGTAAGAGGTGCAGGTGTATCAATATGTTCTGTTTGTGAAAATAATAAAAATGATAAATTTATTTTTCATGCACTTTGTACAGATTTAACAGATGATGATATAAAAAAATTAGAATTAATAACAGATAAATATGATACTACAATAATTTTGTATTTTATAGATAAAAGTGCAGAGATAATTAAACAATTAGATTTAGGAAATTTTCATGTAGCTACATGGTATAGAATATTTATACCATATATTCTTGAATGTAAAAAAGTTTTATATATTGATGCGGATATATTAAATTTATCTTCTTTAACAGATCTTTTTAGAATAGATATGGAAAATCATTTTATAGCGGCTGCTCCAGATACAGAAAAAACAAATAAAAATAGAAATAATATGTTAAATTTAAAAAGCCATATTTATTTTAATGCGGGTGTGTTATTAATAAATATAAATAGATGGATTGATAATGATTGTAGTGATAAGATTTTAGATATAGTAAAAAAATATGGTCAGAAGTTAGTACTACCAGATCAAGATGCCTTGAATATATTATTTTCTCCAAGTGGAGATACTTATTATTTAGATAAAAAATATAATCGAGTGGAATTATGGAAAGAACAAAATATAAAAGAAAAATTAAGAGAAACAGTTTTATTACATTTTGTACAGACTAAGCCATGGCAAGAGGCATGGTTATATGAAAAAAGACCATATATAGAAAACTTATATGCGCAATATGAGAAAATTTCTCCATGGGAAGATATGCCTCTCGAAAGAAAAAAACAATTATCTTATCATGACAAAAGAAAAAGAGCAGTATTTCTTTTAAGAAAAGGAAAGATTTTAGATAGTTTATATTGGTATAAAAAATATTTAAAGGCAAAAATAATGAAAGAGGATTAATATGAAGAAAATAGTTTTTATATGTCCATATTTCGGAGCTTTTCCTAATTATTTTAATTTAACATTAAAATCAATAGAATATAATAAAACTATAGATTGGTTAATAATAACAGATATAAAAGAAAAATATGATTATCCTAATAATGTGAAAGTTATAAATATGACTTTTACAGAATTAAGACAAAAAGTACAATCTTGCTTTGATTTTGATATTTGTTTAAATAGACCTTTTAAGATGTGTGATTTTCGTCCTGCATATGGTTTGATTTTTAAAGATTATCTTGATAACTATGATTTTTGGGGACATTGTGATTTTGACTGCATTTATGGGAATTTAAGAAAATTTTTACCAGAGAATATTTTGAAGAAAAATGAACGTATATATTGTTTAGGGCATATGTCATTATATAAAAATAATGATAAAATAAATAATATTTTTAAGAATAAAATAGATGAAGATACAGATTATAAAAATATATTTACAAAAGAAAGATCTTTTTCATTTGACGAAATGGGTATAATAAGAATTATGGATAAGGAAGAAATAAAGATATATAATAAATTTGTATTTGCTGATATTTATCCATGGGAAAAACCATTAAGATGTGTAGAAACTTTTGTTAATGTAAAAGAAAAAACACATAATTCATATATAGATAAAAATAAAAGACAAATATTTGAATTTGACAATGGTATATTAAGAAGTATATATTTGTATGATAAAAATAATGAAAACATGAAAAAACAAGAATATATGTATATACATTTGCAACGTCGATTTATGAAAAATTTAGTAATAGATAATAATAAATTTTTAATTATACCTAATAGATTTATTGATTATAAAAATATAGATAGTAAATTCATATTAAAAAATAGTAAAAATTTTATTTTATATAAGAGATATTTAAAATTAAGAAGATCTATAAATAAAAGGATAAATAAAATAATAAATAATTGATTTTAAAGGAATATAGCAAATGGATGAAATAACAATTGTTACAGCGTATTTTAATATAGGAAGAGAAAAATGGAAAGGGTATGAAAGGGGTGATAATAAGTATGTTAATTATTTTGATTTTTGGGCAAAAATAAAGAATAATATTATAGTATATACTGATAAAAATTTAGTTAATAAAGTATATGAAATTAGAGAAAAGTATGGATTAAAAGAAAAAACAAAAGTTATAGCAATAAATAATCTATATGATATAGATGTATTATTATATAATCGAATGAAAGAAGTAATGGAAAATGAAATAAGTTTAAATTTTCATTTTCATAAAGAGATAAAAAGACCAGAAGCATGGAATGTAGAATATAATTATGTAACTTTTTTGAAATATTATTTTGTCAATAAAGCAGTAATAGATTTTAATTTAAATGGATTAGTTTCTTGGTTAGATTTTGGATTTAATCACGGTGGAGATTTAGGGTTAACGGATACAAATGATTTTAATTTTTGTTGGCAATATAATTTTTCTAAAAAAATACATTTATTTGCAGTAAAGAAAATAGAAGAAAAAAGACCTATATTTGATATTATAAGAAATTTAGATACATATATAATGGGAGGTATAATGCTTGCCCCTAGTTATATGTGGGGAGATTTTTATAATTTAGCAAGACAATCAATAATTAGTTTATTAGATTGTGGTTTTTGTGATGATGATCAGACTATAGCATTAATGGCTTATTATAAAAATCCAGATTTATTTGAAATACACAATGTAGAATTTTGGTTTGATGGAATAAAAAATTTTGGTGGAGAGCATTTTAAATTTGATAAAAAGAAAAGAATCGTAAATAAACGATATAAAGATTATAAATATAGAGCAAGAATTTTATTAGGAGATGGACATTATAAATTAGCATGGAAATATTATATAAAGTATATAAAAATAAAAATTAAGGGTTTTTAAACCCTTAATTTTTATTTATTATATATTTTTTACAAGCTAAATACATTCCAGTAATAAAATAAAACATATAAGTTAATTCTTTTAAATTATGTCCAACGAAATTACAATCGGTTAATCCATTTAGTGAAAATGCTAATAGTGAAGACAAAAATGTTAAATCAATAATATTTTTGTCTTTTATATAATTAGATATAGATTTATAGTATAGATATATGAACAACAATAGATAGCCAATAGTGCCAATTAAACCACTCTGAGCAAGCATAGAAAGTAAAACGTTATGAGGATGCCAAGTATCTTCTTTAGATAGAGGAAAACGATACTGATTAATATATTCTTTGTGATAATTGCCGATGCCAACACCTGTAATAGGATGATCTAAGAACATATTAGTTGCGGAATTCCACATTAATATACGTTCATAATTGGGCTGTACAGTTGAGCTTGTACTGGAAATGGTTTCGAGTCTTTGGGTAGAGTGAGGTGAAAATTGAAAACAACAAAAGCTATAGAAAAACATAATTATAATTAATAAAAAAGCTTTTATTTTATTTTTTATAGATAAAAAAATAATAAAAGGAAAAACAAAACTTAATGATATCCAAACGATACGGGTATTTTCAAAAACTATAGCAGGGATATTTACCCAAATTGTTATGAAAAAGAATATACGCACATATTTTGGTAAATTATTTTTATGAATACTAAGTGTAAGTAATATGGGTAATATTAATAAGTTCATACCGCATAAAAGCATATATCCATTAAAAAAGCCATCAGGTCGTCCTGTAGTTATATTTTGTATAAATTGGTAATTTATATAACAAGCATTTAAGAAAAAAATTAATGATATTAATGTTAATAAAGTAATAATTTTTTTATAGGTAAATGAAAATAATAAAGGTAATAATAAAGCTACTAGTGGACTAATATAATATGAACGATAATAAGAAAATGATGCATCAGTATTTATACAAACAGTAATAAATGTACATAATATAAATAAACTTATAAAAATTAAATGTTTTGAATGAATTTCTAAAAAGTTTTTGTTTTCATAAAAGACAATTTTTATAATTCCAAGAATAAAAGCTGTTACTAGAAAATTAATAGGCGTTGCAGTAAAAAAGGTTAGTGAATATAATACTAGACAAGCAAAAATAAGATTATCTAGATTAGATATAATCTTTTCTTTTGACATAATGGAACCTCCATTAATATAATTAAATCTTAAGTTATGGTACAATAATCTTATGGATAATGCAAATAATTTTTATAAAGGAGATAAAATATAATAGATATGAAAGCAGTATTTTTTGATATTGATGGAACATTGATTGAAGGTACACATCCAGATTATCGTTATATGCGTGAAAACGTACAAAAAGCAATTCGTAAATTGCAAGAGCAAGGTCATTATGTATTTATTGCTAGTGGTCGCTTACTTGCTTTTCTTGATGAAAAGATAAGAAATTTTGGTTTATATTCCTATAGATAATATAAATATTTTTATCAAAAATAGAGTAGAATGATTTATTTTTATAAGAAATGAGATGAATGTTTTGTAAAAATATAGATTATAAGAAGAACTTAAAGTATTAATAATTAAGAGATGGTGATATATTATGGCAAGTTGTTCAATTTATCAACTTAACGCGGAAGTGAAAGGTTATAAACCAAGAATGTGGCGTCGTTTTCAAATTTCAGAAGATATTACTTTAGCAAGGTTAGCATATATTATTATGACTCTTTTTGAAATGAGAGCTAATCATTTGTTTGATTTTGAAATTAGGATTAATTTGAATAAATCTAAATTAATAAAAGAATTAGGAAGAAAAAATATAGAGATACCAAGAAAATCTTTATTAAAGATAATAAAGATAGGATTACCTGATAGTCAAACTAATGAATTAGATGAAAGCATTTATGACTTTAATATTTTTGAAGTGAAGATGAAACAACTTATTACACCAGATATGCCTAAAATTAGATTTAGATATGATTTTGGTGATAATTGGGAAATAAATGTAAAATTAGAAAAAATTATCATAGATGAAGTATTATCGAAAAAGGGTTTACCACGTGTGTTAAAAGGTAAAGGATATGGTATTATTGAAGATTGTGGTGGTGTCGATGGATTAAAAAGCATTGCTGAAGCCTATAGTGAAAAAAGTGGTGAAGAATATGAAAATTATTGTGAATGGTTATTGGATGATGATATAGATTTAGTATCCTTTGATATAGAAGATATGAATAATAGATTGAAAAAAATTCCAAGAATTTATGAAAAGCTTTATGAAGATGGAATATATCCTACAGAGAAAGAAATAGAATTGATTGAAAGAAATTATTAAAATAAAGGCAGAATTTTTTAGTAATGAGATTTTTTAGTAATGAGGTATGTTATGAAAGCCGTATTTTTTGATGTTGATGGAACTTTGATTGAAGGTACACATCCAGATTATCGTTATATGCGTGAAAACGTGCAAAAAGCAATTCGTAAATTGCAAGAGCAAGGTCATTATGTATTTATTGCTAGTGGTCGCTCACTTGCTTTTCTTGATGAAAAGATAAGAAATTTTGGTTTCGATGGCTATGTATTGCTCAATGGTGCCGTTATATTTTTCCACGATAAGATTATTTATAGAGCGTCACTTGAAAAATCTTTTGTGGAAAAAATCACATCTATTTGTGATGAACATGATATGCAATACAGCTTACAGGGAGATTTTCATACTTATGTAGATAAAAAATTTGAATATCTAATCTATCGTTTAGGGCAATATGGAATATTTACTGACCAATTGACTTTCGATTATGATAAAAAAGCTATAGATGTTTATAAATTAGAAATAGATTCACCTAGACATGAAGATAGAAAATATATCATAGAGAATTTGCCTGAAGATATAACTTATGTTGAGGATATGAATCACAATTATTGTCATTTAGAAGTTTATGCAAAAGTAAATTCTAAAGCTACAGGTGCTTTAAAGGTATTAGAATTGTTGAATATAGATATAAAAGATAGCTATGCTTTTGGTGATGGAGATAATGATATTGAGATTTTATCTACGGTAGGAATGGGCATGGCAATGGCAAATGGCAGTGTAAAAGCTAGAAATAGTGCTAAGATTGTAGTTCCATCAGTATTTGAAGATGGTGTAGCTTATGGTATTGAAAACTATATTTTAGATAAATAGGAATTTTTTTATTTAACTAGAATAAGATAGAGAGTATATATTTTATTAATAAATTTTTTTAGAAAAGAGGGGTAATATGTTTAAATTGGTGAAATTCTTAGTGATAGTATGTTGTTTTGTAGCGATTAGTGGGTTAAATTTAGCTGTATCTTTTGCTCAAAATCCTAATTTCAATCAAGTTTTATATTGGGACAATTATAGTTTTAGTATCAAAGAAGATGGGGATAAACTTATAATAAAACCTAAAAATTTAGCTATTGTAAATCGCAAGGAAGTTCATGATATCGTAGGATATACTATAAATGATGTATAGATAGCTGATTTAAATGATGATGGTTATCCCGAAGTTTTAGTTTATTTAACAAATGATGGTAGTGGTAGTTATGGCAATTTAATAGGTTATTCTTCTAATAATGGTAAATCTATGAGTCAGATAGTACTATCACCTATTGAAGACATGAAAGCTTTAGCAAAATATTATCGCGGTCATGATTATATGCAAGTAAAAGGCAATATATTTACCAAATGCGAGCGTAAAGCCCCTAAATTTATTTATGGGGATATAAGCTCGC
>ERZ791921.119-NODE-119-length-76245-cov-16.002284_pt1 | contig 76245 bp, 62 predicted proteins | sample MGYA00510135_ERZ791921 | MGnify/ENA primary metagenome ERZ791921 (study PRJEB30046, sample SAMN00792070) | human gut metagenome | study: EMG produced TPA metagenomics assembly of the A metagenome-wide association study of gut microbiota in type 2...
ACCATGTGACCTGCATTATGTCAACACCTTTTTTGTTACTTTTTTAACATTTTTTTCGTGAAACACATGGCTCAGTATTCAAATGAAGTATCATGTATACACGCTTTAAAGCACCTAAAATTTCTTCAAAAAATCTCAAAAAAAGTTAAAATTTCTACCGAAAAACGGCAAAATCTGCGTAAATTTCTCCAAAAAAAATCGAGCTGACGCAAGAATTTTTTTCTCTCGTCAGCTCGTTTTTTATTGTACTAATACTATTCTATTTTACTTCAATCGGCAGCTTAATCAGCTTCTGCTGCTCGCCGCTGTTATCCAGCATCACAAAAATTTCTTCTGCATTACCGGTTTCCCAATCAGCTTTAAACAATTCAATCGGATAAAGCTTGTGAATTTGGCGCCAGCTGCTGAATTTATATGCAGGAATATATCGGCGCACTTTTTCCTCATCGCGCCAAAAAGCAGAAACTACCTCAAAAATTGCCTCCGTCTGCCACTTCAGCCACTCCGGACGCCATTGCACTATCTCGCAGAATACGTCAAAACGCAGAATCTCCAGCAATTCCGCCTGATTATCAGCATAATTTTCTTCTATAAATTGCTTTAAGATAGCTGCTACACCCTTGGCGTTATGTGTCTGCGGATAGAAGCCTGCCTTCACCCACCACTGCGTCAGCTTTCTGTAAAAGGCAAAGGCTGTCATGCCGGAAGCACGCAGCAATGCCCTAAGCGTATATTTAAAGCCACCGCTGTTGGCCGTCTGGTCCAGAATATTATCCAAGTGCTTCAAATACAGCATATCCTCATACGGCATATACTTAGTCGCCAAAATCTCATAAGGCGGTTCGTCCATATAACGCAAATCATGCTTCTCTGTTTCCCTGCGCATCTGCGTACCCGGCAGAACCTTTAAAAAGCCCAGCTGCAGCATATCCGCACCCAAACCGTAAACATCATCAAAGGATTTGGCAAATGTCGGCAAATCTTCATAAGGTAAGCCTGCAATCAAATCAACATGGATATGCATATTACCGAAGGACAGCAGACGTTTGACATTAGCAGACAGCTTTTCCCAGTTATCCTGCCTGTTGATAGCTTTTAATGTTGGCTGATGCGTACTCTGAATGCCGATTTCCAACTGAAAGCGTCCCTTCGGAACAGTCGCCAGGAAATCCATAACGTACTCTGACAGTATATCAGCCTTGATTTCAAAGTGGAAGGTTGCATTTGTATCAGCCTGCGCCAGATGCTGCATCATCGGCAGAAAGTATTTTTCGTCCAGATTGTAAGTACGGTCTACGAACTTCACCAACGGCACGCCTGCAGCAATAAATCGGTCCAAATCGCGCAGCACAAGCTCCAGCGGACGCTTGCGCACAGAGCGCGATATGCCGGACAGGCAATACGCGCAATTAAACGGGCAGCCACGCGTGCATTCGTAATAAACTATTTTATGCTCTGCCAGCATTTTTTCCAGATCAGGATACGGGAACGGCAGCAGTGACATATCATCTATTACGGTAATGCCTCCATTCAGGTTCACCTGCTCCCCTTCGCGATATGCAATATGCTTGGGCACAGCGCCATCGCCGCCCAAACACTGCAGAAGCTCGCTGAATACCAGCTCACCCTCTCCCTGCACGATATAGTCTGCCTGCGGCAGCTCCGTAAAAATTCTCTCCGCGTCAAACGCTACCTCAGGTCCGCCAATAACGATTGCTGCTTGCGGACGCAGTTTGCGCAGCATGCGAATAAGCTTGAATACGAATGGTTTATTCCATATATGCACCGAAAAGCCGTAGACCTGTGCCGGTACAGCCATGATTTTTTCTAACACCGCTAAAATCGGTGTGTTGATAGTTTCTTCTATTAATGTTACCTCATGTCCCTGCGCTTTGGCATATTCGCCGACATAGCGCAGACCAAGGCCGGTATGGATGTATTTACTGTTAATTGCGCTTAATACTACTTGCATTTCTTTGCTCCTCAAATTTTTAACCACAAATACAGAAAAAGCTCTACAACCGAAATTGTAGAGCCTAAATTTACTGGTGCCGAAGGCCGGACTCGAACCGGCACGAGCGTGAACCCGCTTGATTTTGAGTCAAGTGCGTCTGCCAATTCCGCCACTTCGGCATAAGTTCCAATCACTCGGAACAATAGTAATTATACTCGTTTCTTAAAACTTTGTCAATAGCCTTATTTAAAAATTCTTATAGAGTGGTTACTTTCCCAACAGCGCCTTCAGCTCCTTAAGCTTAGCAGCAAACCTCTGCAAGGTTACAGTTACAGGCTGCGGCGTATTCAAATCCACGCCGGCGTTCTTCAGGATGTTCAGCGAATAATCGCTGCCGCCCGCATGCAGGAAGCCCAGATATTTTTCCACCGCTCCCGCTTCGCCGCTTAAAATTGCGCTGGCGAAGGCGGTCGCCGCACTGTAGCCTGTTGCGTACTTGTACACATAAAACGGCGTATAGAAGTGCGGTATGCGAGACCATTCGCTTGCCAATTCCTTGTCCACAGTCAGCGCCGGGCCATAGTAATCCCTGTTGCTCTGCAGCCAGTATTCCTCCAGCTTTTCGGCCTGCAGGGAACGGCCTGCAGTGATTTCGCCGTGAATATATCTTTCGAATTCAGCAAACTGCACCTGTCTGTAAACCGTTGTGCGTACTGCCTCCAAAAACTGGTTCAAAAGATAAATCTTCTGCTCCGCCGTAGCATGCTTCAAGGTATGCTCCAGCAATAGGTTTTCGTTCGTTGTGGACGCAACCTCCGCACAGAAAATCGTATATTCAGAATTAACGTAGCTTTGTGCCTGACTGCTGAAATAGCTGTGCATAGCATGGCCCATTTCATGCGCAATGGTAGAAATGCTGTTGTAGCGCGGCTGATAATTGAGCAGCACAAAGGGATGCACGCCGTACACGCCCCATGAATATGCGCCAGAGCGCTTGCCCTTGTTTTCGTAAACGTCAATCCAGCCTTCGGTCATGCCTTTGTGGAGTGCCGTCAGATATTCCTTGCCTAATGGTGCCAGTGCCTCCTCAACCTTGGCGCAGGCCTCCGGAAAACTGCAGGCAAAGCTGTCGCCTGCATTGGAAATAGGCATATACATATCATAGTAATGGAATTCATCTACGCCAAGTACATCCTTCTTCAACTGGATATACTCATGCAGAGGCGCAAAGTTATCATGTACAGTGTCAATCAGTCCGTCGTAGAGACTGGACAGAATATTATCCTCCGCCAGTGCTGCTTCCAGCGTATCTTTATAGTTATGCACGGTAGCATAGAAATAACCGGTGCGAGCAGAGCCTGTGAGTGTTGCTGCCAGCGTATTGCGGTATTGATGATAGGTATTCATCAGGCCGGTAAAGGAATTTTTACGCAGTACACGGTCAGGAGAGGTCATATTCAGCAGATAGCAGCCTTCGCTGACGCTAGTCTTGTTGCCCTGTCCGTCGGTAATTTCTGGGAACTGCATATCGGCACTCACAAGTGCGCGGAAGGCCGCTGCCGCCGTACCTGTTGCCAAATGGCTTTGCGCAAAAACAGCCTCTTTATCTGCAGACAAAACATGGTCTGATAAACGAACCATATTTTCAATATAAAAACGGTATTCTGCCAATGCAGGCTCTTCGTCCAGCATCTGCAACAGCTTTTCCTTGCCTAAGGCCAGCATTTCCGGCTCTACAAAAGCGTTAGCGTTACTGAAGGCTGCTGCCATACCTTCGGCCTCGCCTGCGAGCGCCTGCAGCTTCTGATCCGTATTATCCGCATCCAGCTGCAAGCGTGCGTAAGCGTAAATCTTATCCAGCAGCTTGGCCAGCTCCTCCTGCAGCTTTAAGGCTGCACAGACTGCGGCTGCAGTATTCAGTTGGCCCTGCATAGCCTGCAGCTGCGGCAGCTTGCTCTTATATTCTTCGCAGGCCGCCTGCCAATCATTTTCACCGGCATATATATCGCTTACCTGCCATTTGCAGGCTGCCGGAATCTGCTCTCTGGCAACATTGCTGCCATGAAGCGGAGTAGTATTTTTTTCTTCTGTCATTATCAATCAGCTCCTTATAAAAGCTGGCAGTACAAGCGCTGCCGTAAAATTTTGTCATAACAGGATATGCAGATATCCTATAACTTCATGTATCAATTGCCTGCGCTGATAAATTGCCCAGGCACTCACCTCTTTATTATAAATAACTACCGCCAGCTTGACAAGCTACGGCACGAAAAAAGAGGCTGCCTTCTCAGCAGCCTCAAATAACTATTGTGATTGACTTTTTCAAATTACCTTAGCAGCATAAAGAGCGCACAGAGTTTTGGCATCATACAGCTCGCCGTCAGCGACCATGCGACGCAGCTCTGCGGGAGTAAAGGCCTGCACGCCGATGAATTCGTCCTCATCAGTATGCTGAGCAAACTTTTGCAGCCCGGATGCCTTATATAAATGGATAATCTCATCAGAAAATCCCGGCGTAGTCGCAATGCTGATCAGCTTCTCCCAATGCTCTGCGTCATAGCCTGTTTCCTCGCTCAGCTCACGCTTTGCGCATTCCAAAGTGTCCTCCTCCGGACCATGGTCAAGCTTGCCTGCCGGAATCTCCCACAGCAATGTAGCAAGCGGATAACGGCACTGCTTTACCAGCACCACGCTTCCGTCAGCCAGCACTGGTACAATCGCTACTGCGCCCGGATGACGGATATATTCACGTGTTGTATCATTACCGTTCGGTAGCGTTACGTGGTCGCGCTGTACCTTCAGCAGGCGGCCGTTAAAGACCTCCTCATTGCTTCCCGGTACATATATTTCATCTAAAGCTGCCTCATGAAATTTTTTCAGCATTATCTTACCTCATTTCTCCTGCAGTCGCTTCAAGCTGCTTTTTATCTGCTCCGCACCCTGCAGCAGCTCGGTAGCACTTTCAAAGGCTGCCCTGCTGGCAGTTGCGCCTGCTGTCATACGCACCAGCTCCTGCAGTCTGCCGTTATAATCAAGCGTTATCAGCTGCGTTACCGTGCGTCCGTCAGCACTTTGCTTCTCAATATGAATATGATTATCCGCAAAGGCTGCAATCTGCGGCAGATGTGTAATACACAGCACCTGACCGACACTGGAAATAGCAGCAATTTTTTCCGCCATCTTCTGCGCCGTAACACCGCCGACACCGGTATCAATCTCATCGAATACCATCGTAGCAACATCGCCGCTGTTCATCAGCACCGTCTTAACCGCCAAAGCAATACGGCTCAGCTCGCCGCCGCTCGCTACCTTTTCCAGATCATTCAGCGGTTCGCCCATATTTGCACTGAAAATAAATTTCAGCTCATCACGGCCAAGCGGCATAAACTTATCCAGCTGACCGCACTTTATCTGCAGCACACCGTTAGGCATCGCCAAATCGCGGATATGCTGCGTAATACGCTGCGCCAACGCCTGTGCGCTGGCCTCACGCAGCTTAGTAAGCGCTGCGGCAGCACGTCCTAAACGCACAACCGCTTCCGCTACTGCCTTCTGCGCCTGCTCTAAAAGCTTTGCAATCTGCTGCAGCTGCTCCAGCTTTTCCTGCGTCTGCTGCAGATATTCCAATGCCGACTGCGTACTGCCACCGTACTTCTTCTGCAGGCGGTAAATAATATCAAGACGCTGCTGTACCTGCGCCGCACGCTCACCGTTAAACTCACTGCCTGCCATATATTCGCTCAGCTCCGTGCGGCAATCGTCCAAGCTGATCCAGGCACTGTCAGCACACTCTGCCAACGGCGCCAGACGGCTGTCGTAGCGTGCCGCATACTGCAGCTGGTCGCGCACTCGCGCCAGACGCGAAAGAATCGCGTCCTCCTCATCAAGCTGCTGATAAGAGCTGTCAACAGCCTTCATAATGCGCTCACTGTTCTGCAGCAGGCGTGCCTCCGCTTCCAGACCATCTTCCTCGCCAGGCTTCAAGGCAGCGTCCGAAATCTCCTTAATTTCCCAAGCGTAACGGTCCAGCAGCAAATCCTGCTGCTCATTTTCCTGCTCCAGTTTGCTCAAATGCTTGACTGCAGCGGTATATTCGCTGTAAAGCTGCTTATACTCCTGCAGTGCCTGCGCCAGCTTCGGACCGCCAAAAGCATCTGTCAGATGCAGCGGCGCATCCGGATTCAGCAAGGCCTGGTTCTCGTGTTGGCCATGAATATCCACTAAACGCGCACCGATAGCCTTCAGCACAGCCAAAGGCACCTGCACGCCGTTGATAAAAGCGCGGCTCTTGCCCGCAGCGCTAATCTGACGCTTAAGGAATAAATCCTCCTCCGGCTCCAGACCGTGCTCCGTCAGCAGCGCTTTAAGCTCCTGCTGCCCGCTCACGTCAAAAACAGCCTGCACCCACAGGCCATCCGTACCACTGCGCACGTAATCAGCAGAAGAACGCCCACCAAACACCATGCCAAAGGCATCAATCAGAATAGATTTACCGGCACCGGTTTCGCCTGTAAAAACATTGAAGCCGGGGGTAAAATCAGCATGCGCGTCTTCTAACAGTGCAAAATTGTGAACATGCAATGATTGCAGCATAATCCCTTGCCTCGCTTATCTGTAATCCTTGAAGCGTTCCAGCAGAGTGATTACAGCTTCTTTATTTGGCAGAGCAATGAAAACGGTGTCATCACCGGCAATAGAACCAAGAATCTCCGGCCATTTCATGTAGTCTACGGCAAAGGCAACAGCCTGCGCTGTGCCCGGCAGCGTGCGGATTACCACCATGCTGTCGGAAGCACGTACACTTACGATAGAATCGTTGAAGGTACGCTCCAGACGCTCCATGGTCAGCATCGAGCTGTGCTCCTTCGGATAAGCATAGTGATAATGTCCGTTGGCATCCGGCACCTTGACCAGCATCAGTTCCTTGATATCACGCGAAACCGTAGCCTGCGTAACATCAATGCCCTGATGACGTAAAGCGGAAGCCAAATCCTCCTGCGTTTCAATTTTATTGTTGTCAATAATCTCTTTAATTTTAGCGTGTCTGGTCATTTTCATAGTCAATCACCTCTAATAGCAAAATAATTCTATGCCTTGCTTTTCTATAATCATGATACTTCTATAAAGGTTATGATGTATAGTAATGCCTTACGTATTTATTTATGGATGATGTATACGGTGCCTTATCGTGCGCCGCCTATAAATTGCGCATTAATTTTTGTTGCCAAGTCTGATAATAATCGCGTCGCGTAAGTCTTACAAACTTCATCTCATAAGGCGATTTGGCGATATGCACACTGGTATCGTTAGGCACCTCAATAACATTTTCGCCGTCAGCCGAAAGCAGCATTTCCTCACTGCCGGGAATCGGCCTGAGCTCTATTGTTTCCGACATAGGAATAACAAGCGCTCTGTTCGTCAGCGAATGTGCGCAGACAGGAGCAATGACGCTGACATCAAGCTCCGGCATAACAAGCGGTCCGCCTGCAGACAGCGAATATGCCGTAGAACCGGTTGCCGTTGCTATAATCAAGCCATCTGCTGCGTATTTACCTGATAAACGTCCGTTAATAAAAAGCATCATATGCGCCAGCTTGCTGAACATGCCCTTAGCCAGAACTAAATCGTTGAGCGCATGCGCCGTAGCAAGCAGCTTATCGCCGCAGATAACTCTGGCCTGCAGCAAACTGCGGCTTTCCAGCGTATAGTTGCCCTGTGCCAGACGGCTGATAGCCTTATACATACCCTGCAAATCAATCTCTGCCAAAAATCCCAGCTTGCCGAAGTTGATACCGAAGGCAGGCACATCGAGCGGTGCAAGGTGGCGCGCCATCTGCAGCAGTGTACCGTCACCGCCGAGGCTGACACCATAGTCCAGCGTTTTCAGCGTCTGCGGTTCACTTTTATTGTAGCTGCTTACGCCATACTGCTGCGCCACATCCACAGGCAACACCGGTTCAAGTCCCCAGTCCTTGCAGAGCTGAATAAATTCCGGCAGAGCAATGCAGACGTTTTCTTTACCAAGGTTGGGGAAAATCCCTAAACGTTTCTTTTGCATCTCATGCCTCTGTCTTTTCTGCTTTCTTATCTAAGTCGCCATGACTGCGGCCTACAAGCTGTGCTACCTGCTCGCTGCTTACGGCATCGTCGTCACCCAGCGTCAGGTGCAGCAGATATTCAATATTGCCCTCCGGTCCCTTGATAGGAGAAAAATCCAATCCGGCAATGCCGAAACCTTCACCCTTGGCGAAGCTGATGACGTTATTGATAACCTGCTCGTGCACGGCAGCATCACGCACAACGCCCTTCTTGCCGACATTTTCCTTGCCTGCTTCAAACTGCGGCTTGATTAAAGCCACTACAAAGCCTTCGGACTTGAGGATTTTGTGTACCGCCGGTAAAATTTTATCCAGCGAAATAAAGGCTACGTCAATAGTAGCGGCATCCACCTGCTCGGGCAGGCTGTCTGCTTCCAGATAACGCACGTTGGTGCGCTCCATGTTCACTACACGCTCATCGTTGCGCAGCTTCCACGCCAGCTGACCATAGCCTACGTCAATCGCATACACCTTTGCCGCACCGTTCTGCAGTGCGCAGTCGGTGAACCCGCCGGTAGAAGCACCGATATCAGCTACAACCTTGCCTTCTACGCTGATGGGGAAAATCTGCAAAGCCTTCTCCAGCTTCAGACCGCCGCGGCTTACATAGGGCAGCTTGTTACCCAGCAGACGGATAGTAACCTCCGGTGCCACCGGTGTACCCGGTTTATCTATTTTCTGTTCATTGACCAATACCTGTCCTGCCATAACCGCCGCCTGCGCCTTGGCACGGCTTTCAAACATACCGCGGTTAACTAACAGAACATCAAGTCTTTCTTTTTTCACTCTTCTTCACCCTTTACAAATGCTGCAGCCTTGGCAGCAATGGTTGGCGTATCCAGTCCCAAATCACGGAACAGCAGCTTTTTGTCGCCATGCATAACAAATTCGTCAGGAATGCCGAAGCAACGTACTTCACACTGCTCCAACAGTTTATTTTCATTAAGCTCTTCAAGAATTGCGCTGCCGACACCGCCTGCCAGTACGCCTTCTTCCAGAGTAATAATCTTGCCGTAGCTTTGCGCATGCTCACGCAAGAGTTCAACATCCAGCGGTTTGGCAAAACGCATATTCACAACACCTGCGCTGATTCCCTGCGCTTCCAGCAGCTCCGCTGCATCAAGAGCAGTCTGCACCATGCTGCCAATCGCCCAGAAGCAGACATCCTTGCCTGTACGCAGCACCTCTGCCTTACCAATCGGCAAATCCTGCCACTGCGTATCCAGCGCAACACCCACACCGCTGCCGCGCGGATAGCGCACGGAAACAGGTCCGTCAAAATCCAGCGCAGTCTTAAGCATATGCTGCAGCTCATTCTCGTCCTTCGGCGCCATAATGGTCATGTTGGGAATGCTGCGCAGATAAGCGTAGTCAAAAACGCCATGATGCGTATAGCCGTCATCACCGACAAGACCGGCACGGTCCAGACACAGCGTTACGTGCAGCTTCTGCATGCAGATATCGTGCATGATGGAGTCATAAGCACGCTGCATGAAGGTAGAATAAATTGCCGCCACAGGCTTCATTCCGGCAGCAGCCATACCTGCAGCCGCAGTCACCGCATGCTGCTCAGCAATACCAACGTCAAAGAAATGGTCCTTGTGCGCCTCGGCAAAAATATTCAAGCCAGTGCCATCAGGCATTGCAGCCGTAATACCAACAATTTTATCGTCGGTATCAGCCAGCTTGCTCAAGGTTTTACCAAAAACCTCGGTATAGCTTACGGGTGCATTTGGATTAGTAATCTTTTTTCCGGTAGCAATATCAAAGGGGCCGGTACCGTGGAACTTATTGGGGCTTTCTTCCGCAGGCTTGTAGCCCTTGCCCTTTTTCGTCAGCACGTGTACCATAACCGGTCCGTCAATCTTTTTGGCAGCCTGCAGTACATCCAGCAGGCCATCCAGATCATGTCCGTCAACCGGTCCCAAATAAGTAAAGCCAAGCTCTTCAAAAATAGATGTCGGCACCATCAGGTACTTTACGCTGCCTTTCAGGCGGCGTATAGCCTTCAGCACATCACTGCCGAATTCCATATTTTTGAGCCAGCCCTCAATATCATTTTTAATTTTGTTATAGGTTTCGCCTGTACGCAGCTGGTACAGATATTCACTCATCGCGCCCACGTTTTTGGAAATAGACATTTCGTTATCGTTGAGCACAACAATCATATTTTTATGCAGCATACCGGCGTTATTCAGCGCCTCAAAAGCCATGCCGCCAGTCATGGAGCCGTCGCCGATAACGGCTACGACATTATAATCCTCGCCCTGCAAATCGCGGGCGCAGGCCATGCCCAGAGCAGCGGAAATAGATGTGCTGGAATGACCGGTACCGAAGGCATCATGCTCGCTTTCGCTGCGCTTAGGAAAGCCGGAAAGACCGCCGTATTGACGCAGCGTAGGAAATTGCTCCCTGCGTCCGGTGATAATTTTATGGATATAGGCCTGATGACCTACGTCGAAAATAATCTTATCTTCCGGTGTATTAAAAACCTTATGCAAGGCTAAAGTCAGCTCTACTACGCCCAGATTCGGCGCCAGATGGCCGCCGGTGTGCGAAATAACGCTGATTAAAAGCTGTCTGATTTCCTTAGCCAACTGCTCCAGCTGCGGCACGGAAAGCTTTTTGACATCAGCCGGTGAATTAATTTTATCTAAAAATTTATTCTCTGCCATAATTACTTCTTTCTGTCAGTCATCAGGCGAGTAATTTCACGTAACGGCTCTGCATTCTCGCCAAACATTTCCAGACATTCCAAAGCCTCTGCCACAGTCTTTTCTGCCAACTCGTGTGCTGCCTGCAGGCCGTACAGCGTTACATAAGTAGATTTGTGGTTCTTGGCATCGCTGCCTACCGGCTTGCCAAGCTCCTCCTCAGTACCTTCGACATCAAGGATATCGTCGGTAATCTGGAAGGCAAGTCCCAGCAAATCAGCAAATTTGGTAAGAGCCAAAAGTTGCTGGTCATTAGCGCCGGCCAGATGCGCACCGCCGCGGATGGCAGCAATAAAAAGCGCACCGGTCTTGCCCGCATGCAGTTTGCGCAGCTCCTCCGGCGTAATTTTTTTTCCTTCAAATTCCAAATCAAGGCCCTGACCGCCAACCATGCCAAAGTTACCGGCACACATAGCCATTTCACGTACAGTTTCAATCAGAACCTTAGGATCAACATTCTTCTGCTCCAGCATTACCTCAAACGCCAAAGTGAGCAGGCCGTCACCGGCAAGCACTGCCATGGCCTCACCAAAAACCTTATGGTTGGTCAGACGGCCGCGACGATAATCATCGTCATCCATGCACGGCAGGTCATCGTGAATCAGAGAATAGGTGTGAATCATTTCCAGACCGCAAGCCACAGGTAAATAATTGTAGCCCTTGCTGCCCACAGCCTCTGCCGCAGCCATCAGCAGAATCGGACGAATGCGTTTACCGCCTGCCATCAGGCTGTATTCCATAGCTTCATCTACCTTGGAAATACCCTTTTTGGCAATTCTGTTCTTCAAATAGTTTTCTACCAATTTTTGCTGGTTAGCATAATAAGCTTTAAAATCCATTATTTTACCTCCAAATCCTGGAATGCTTCTAATTTATAGCCAGCGTCGTTACCGTCGGTAACAACGATTTTTTCAACCTCCTGCTTCACTGTTTCCAGTCTGCTGCTGCAGACGCGGCTCAGCTCCACACCATACTTAAAAACATCAAGCGCCTTATCCAAAGGCAGCTCGCCGCTTTCCAGAAGCTGTACCTGTGCTTCCAGCTCGCTCAAGGCATCTTCAAACTTAATGTTCTTTGCAATCTTTTTCGTTGCCATCCTTTACCGCCTTTCTACCTGCTGCACAACCGAGGTTATCACACCGTCTGCGACTGTTGTCAGCAGCTCGTCGCCCCATCTGAGGTCATCAACACTGCTTACCAGCGTATAATCGGATTTTTGGCTCACAGAATAGCCTCGTCCCAAAACAGCCAGCGGACTGAGGCTGTCTAGCCTTGCCGCCGCCAGCGCCAGCTTATGCTCATCCTGCTGCAGATGCAGCTCTAAGGCCTCACGCAGTCTGCGCGAAGCAGTATCCAGACGCTGCGACTGGTCGGCAAAAAGCCTTTCCGGGTCACGCAACGCCCACGAATTAACTAAATTATCCAATCTGCGCTGCTGCTGTGTCAGCAATGCTGACAGCAGGCTGCGCGCACGCTGCTCCAGATAGACAACACGCTGCTTATAGCCTTCAACATCAGCCACCACCAGCTCCGCGGCCTGCGACGGTGTCGCAGCCCTCACATCGGCAGCAAAATCACACAGCGTAAAATCTGTTTCATGACCTACGGCGCTGACTACCGGAATTTTGGAGGCAGCCACCGCTCTTACGGTAATTTCTTCGTTAAAGGCCCACAAATCCTCAATAGAACCGCCGCCACGTCCTACAATAAGGACGTCAGCCAGCTTTTTATGGTTAAAGAATTCAATCGCCGCAGCAATTTCCGCCGCAGCGTCCTCGCCCTGCACCTTAACGGGATAAAGCAACAGCTTTATGCCCTGATTTCTCCTGCGTGACACTGTTATGACGTCACGCACGGCGGCACCTGCAGGAGAAGTAATAATTCCCACAGTACGCGGATGCAGCGGCAGCTGCTGTTTACGCTCAGGCGCAAACAGGCCTGCACGCTCCAGCTTCTGCTTGAGCTTTTCGTAAGCCTGCATCAAATCGCCCACACCTTGCTGCAGCAGTAAATCGGTATACAGCTGATAAACGCCGTCGCGTTCATAAACTGCCAAACGGCCTACGGCAACAACAGTATCGCCGTTCTGCGGCTGAAAGCGCAGGTTAACAGCCTTACTGCGGAACATTACGCATTTGAGCACAGCACCGGCATCCTTCAAAGTAAAATAGCAATGACCTGAAGGATAGCGCTTAAAATTGGAGATTTCACCGACGACCTGCAGATTACGCAGCTCCGGCTCCTGCTCCAGTATATGCTTTATGAAATTATTTATTTCGCTTACCGAATAAACAGCTTCAGTCATTTTTCTTATGTAATCTCCAGGCAACAGCGGCACAGCCACTGGCATTATCACAGCTGAAGCGTCCTTCCGGCACCCACAGGCGCACACGGCGCTTCGCCAGCTTTTCTTCAACGTGTTTGCGGATGTACTTGTTGGAGCCTACGCCGCCAACCAAAATCACATCTCGCACACCATATGCCGCTGCACCGTTACGCAGCAGACGGGCAAAGGTTTCCGCCAGCGTATGCTCCACGCCCAAGGCTAGAGAGGCAGCATTCGCTCCCGCCTCCAACTTGCGCATAGCGGCAGTTGCAGGTCCCGATAAGCTCACATCCAGCTTACGCACTGACACCGGCAGCTCCAGCGGCGCTTCCGCCTGTTCTGCAAGCTGCTCCAGCGCCGGACCTGTCGGAAACTGCAGTCCCAGCGCCACACCGATGCGGTCAACAAACTGACCGGCGTGCAAATCCAAACTGCCGCCAACCTGCGTCAGGTTGTAACGGCTGTCCTCACGGCGTTCGCACAGCAGCAAATCGGTTGTACCGCCGCTGGCATGCAGCAGCAAAAAGCGCTCCGCCTGCGGACCGCCTGCCGACCAAAGACCGGCCTCCAAGTGATTTTCCTGATGGCTGATGACCTCCAACGGCACCTTATAGGCAGCCGCCAGGCTGCGGGCAACGCTCATTCCAGCTAGAAACGCCGGCATATAGGAGTCCGCAAGCGGACGCGGATAACCGCTGACACCGATTGCCGCCAAGGTGCAATCCTTATCGGCAAAGACCTCCTCCACCAAGCGCGGCAGATTACGTGTATGCTGAAAAACCATCTCGGACTGCTGCAGGCCGCAGCGTCCCGGCTTAACGCTTAAAATCTGTCTGGCCTCGGCAAGCAGGCTGCCATCCTCCGCCAAAAGTGCGGCAGAAGTAGTATAACAGCTGGTATCAATGCCTAGATAAACCTTTTGGCTCATTTTCTTGCCAGCTTACCTAAAACACCGTTAATAAAGCGCGGAGATTCTTCGGTTCCATAAGCCTTGGCAATCTCCACTGCCTCGTTGATAGCAACACCTGCAGCCAGGGCAGGCTTTTCATGGCGCATTTCAAAAACTGCTACGCGCAGGATATTTCTGTCGGTAGCAGGCATGCGCTCTACAGTCCAGTCGGTTGCACAGCTGTTCAAGGTCGCATCAATAGCCTCTTTGTTTTCTACAACACCGTTAACAAGCACCATGGAATATTTTTTTACATAATTTCTGGCGCTTGCTGCTCCCAGCTCCTTATGCATATCCAAAGCCTTGTCTACCGCAGCCTCCGGATGCAGCTCTTCATGCTCATCCAGAGCTGCGTCAACAGCCTGTTCTACCTCATTACCGGTAAAGTCTATTTGGAATAACGCCTGTAAGGCAACCTCTCTTGCAAGTCTACGAATCATTTGCACACTCTCCTTGTATAAAAAATTTAATAAATATCTTGTATTATGATGGATTCAGGTATTTTGACGAAGCAGGCAGTTAGTGCCTTATCTTTCGCCGCTACCACTGTTATCTGTGGTAGCCTGGCGGCAACAACCTATCCAACCACTCCAGCAAATCCTCTTTCTTATCCAGCTTATTGCCGATAAAAAAGCCTAGGCCGATGCAGATCATCAGAAACAGTGCCTGAAAAAATCCCAGCCACAGCACAACCACGCCGATAAACAGGCCAAACACCGAGCAAAGCAGACGGCCGCGATAATTATTCCAGATATCATTAAGAATATCGTTAAACATAGCTTCTGCCTCCTATTCTTCCTTTGCTTTAATCTGTTTGAAGAACAGCTCTATTTCCTTAACCTCAATGCCGGTAACCTTTTTGATGGTTTCACGGACGTTGGTCTTAATCTCACCGGAGGTTTCCGGAATATTTATGCCGGGTTCAATCGAAGCATTAATTCGTACATCAATGCATTGATCCTCCAGCTTCACAATAACCTTTACATGATGGATGCCGTAAATTTCCTGCGACAGAACGGCAATATAATCCTCCAATGCGCCCTTGCCTACAAGCACCTTGCCCTTATCGCTGTCACTCAGCTTCAGCGAGCTTACGCCCGTCAGTCCCAGGCCGGTGATCAGCAGGCGTACGCTCACCAGCAGCATAATCACGCCGCCTACAGCATAAACCCAGTTGCCCGGGATATGGCTGATAAACGCTACCATACCGGTATCAGAGAAAACGCCAAGACTGCACAGCAGCGTCAGCACTGAAGCTACCGTCATTAATATCGTATACAGCGTCAGGATAATTCTATCCGCAATACCCATAACAGTTAATCCTCCTCTAAAAACTTCCTATGCTTTTCATCCATGTCTTCCTCCGGCGGCAACTCAAAATCATGGTTATCATGCAGATTAACCAACTGCTGCTCAAAGGAATTGGCCTCCGTTGCTTCCGCACGCTTAGCCTGCGCCTGCAAAATTTCCGCCATATCTACATCAGATGAGCTTTCCTTTTCCAGCTCGCTTTCACGCCTCTTGGCCACGCCTTCGACATTGACATCTACAAACTGCACCTCGTAACCGGTCATAGCCTCAATGGCATCTTTAACCTTTTCCTGTACCTCCAAAGCAATCTCCGGAATACAGCAGCCGTATTCAATAACAATATACACACTGGCATTTACCGTCTTGCCTTCAAAATGCAAATGTACGCCCTTAGAAGCGTTCTCCTTGCCCAAAAAGCGGTTAATGCCATCTGTCAAGCCACCGCTCATGCCGACAACTCCCGGCACCTCCTGCGCCGCCAAACTGGCAACGATACAGATAACCTCGTCGGCAATACGTATATCACCATATTCTTCCTTGTCCTGTGTTTCCGCTGCTTCGGCAGCAGCTTCAGCGGCTTCTGCAGCCTTGGCCCTGATAGTGTCCTTTATATTTTTTTCTTCCATATCCGGCACCTCCTGCTCGCTTACGTGCCGGCCAAAGCGCGACAGCGTAATGAAGACAGTTATACATTATTATCTTCTTATTATAACACATTTTATACAATCCGTATGCATAAAATGTATAAAAAATAAGTGCTAAAACTGTATATGATAAGATTCTGTTTTTTAATCGCTGTATCTGAACAAGGCAAGCCAAACAGCGAAATTAACTCCTTATATGCAACGCAAAAAGACCACTCCGCAGAGTGGTCTTTAAGCTCAGTTTTAACTTATAATTACAGCGCTGCTTTAACCTTTGCAACCAGGTTTTCAACAGTAAAGCCGTATTTTTCCATCATTACATCGCCGGGTGCGGAAGCGCCGAAGGTGGTAATGCCCAGAACATTCTTTTCAGTGCCGGTGTAGCGGCTCCAGCCGTAAGGAACGCCTGCTTCAACAGCAAACTTGGTTACGCCTGCAGGCAGAACGCTTTCCTTGTACTCATCGCTTTGAGCATCAAAAGCATCCCAGCAAGGCATAGATACAACGCTAACGTCAATACCCTCTTCTGCCAGCTTAGCCTGTGCAGCCAGTGCCAGATGTACTTCACTGCCGGTACCGATCAGAACAGCCTTAGCCTCGTTCTTAGCCGGACTCAGTACATAAGCGCCCTTATGAGCGTTTTCATGGATGGTTGCTGCATAGTCATGCAGTACAGTCAGCTTTTGACGGCTCAGCAGCAGGCAGGTCGGTTTATGCTTGTTCAGACAAGCCTGTTGCCATGCGGTAGCAGTTTCCAGAGCGTCAGCCGGACGGATAACGCTTACGTTCGGAATCAGGCGCAGAGCCATAGTGGTTTCAATCGGCTGATGAGTAGGACCGTCTTCGCCCAGTGCAATGCTGTCGTGAGTCAGTACAAATACAGACTGAATGCCCATGAGTGCTGCCATACGAATAGTCGGACGCAGGAAGTCAGCGAATACCAGGAAGGTACCACCAAAGGGAATGAAACCGCCATGCAGGGAAATGCCGTTCAGAACAGTACCCATAGCGTGTTCACGAACGCCAAAGTGAATGTTACGACCGGTTCTGTCCAGCTTGGAGAAGTAACCGCCGGTTTTCATGATAGTTTTGTTGGAAGGACCAAGGTCAGCACTGCCGCCAACCAGCTCAGGCAGCTGTGCAGCCAGAACTTGGATAATATCGCCGCTTGCTTCGCGGGTAGCATTCTTAACGGTATCCTTGAAGATTGCTTCCAGAGCAGTCAGGTTAACCATGGAGTTGCCGGCAATGCGGTCTTCCAGCTCTTTAGCCAGCTCAGGATATACCATCTTATAGTCATCCATCAAAGCATTCCAGGCAGCTTCATTTGCAGCGCAGCCATCCAGCTTAGCAGCAAAATGTTCTTTAACCTCAGCAGGTACATAGAACATTTCCTGCGGCCAGCCAGCTTTTTCTTTGGTAGCTGCCAATGCTTCACCACCCAGCGGCTCGCCATGGCAGGACGGGCTGTCCTGTTTCGGGCTGCCGAAGCCGATGTGAGTACGTACAATAATCAGAGAAGGATGCATAGTATCAGCCTTAGCTTCTTCGATAGCTGCCTGCATAGCGTCAACATCCTCGCTGCTTTCTACGCGCAGAACCTGCCAGCCATAAGCCTTGAAGCGGGCTTCAACATCCTCAGTGAAGGCAATATCGGTGCTGCCTTCGATAGTAATCTTGTTGTCATCATATAAGTAAATCAGTTTGCCCAAGCCAAGGGTACCTGCCAGAGAAGCAGCCTCGCAGGAAACGCCCTCCATCAGGTCACCGTCAGAGGTCAAACCAAAGGTGTAGTGGTCAACAACCGGGAAATCAGGTTTGTTGTACTTTGCGCCCAGCATAGCTTCAGCAATAGCAAAGCCAACGCCCATAGCAAAGCCGTGGCCCAGAGGACCGGTAGAAACGTCAACGCCAGGAGTCAGACCGAATTCCGGATGGCCCGGAGTCTTGCTGCCCCATTGACGGAAGTTTTTCAGCTCATCCAGGGACAGGTCATAGCCTGCCAGGTGCAGCATAGCATACAGCAAAGCGCTGCCGTGACCCGGAGAAAGGATGAAACGGTCGCGGTTGAACCATTGCGGATCAGCCGGATTATAATTCATAAAGCGGTCCCAAATGGTGTACATCAAAGGAGCGGTACCCAGAGGGAAGCCAGGATGGCCGGATTTAGCCTTTTCTACCTGGTCTGCTGCCAAAAAGCGAAGAGTGTTTACACATGCCTGATCAATTTTCTGCATCGAGAAAACCTCCATTTTTCCAAAATTATCTAAATTAATTATATCATATTTCCCTATATTGTCTACACTTTTTCGTTAAAATTGTAAACTATTTACACTTTTAACAGAATCTCCAAGTGAAGGTAATCGTATGATATTATTATTTGCCTGTGCTGCCGAAGCCGCCGCCACGGACTGCTTTTGCTACCTTATCATCATCATCCACCGTCAGGTAATTGTAAAAAATACCTTGGGCAATGCGCTCGCCCTGCGGAATCGTAACAGCCTCGGTACCCATATTCATCAAAGCCACCATAATGTGACCTTCGTTATCAGCATTATTATAATAATCGGCATCAATAATACCGACATTATTCACCAGCATCAGATGCTTCTTTACCGCCATGCTGCTGCGGATATGCAGGCCCAAGAACTCGCCTGTCTGCATATAAGCCTTCACACCTGTAGGCACCAGCACCAGCTTACCTGGCTCCAGTACAACCTCTTCGGCAGCGCTGATGTCATAACCGGCGCTGAACTGTGTCTTGCGCTCCGGCATCGGGAACTCAACATTCATATACTTGGCAACCTTTTCAAAACCACGTGTTTTCATTAGTAAACCTCCTATTCTATAACAAACCATCTGTCAAAAGTAATATAATATTTTTGTGCAACCTAAATATATCTCCCCTGAAAGGAGAGGTGGCTGCGAGTTTTAACGAGCAGACGGAAGGGTTGTGAAAATTTGGTGATCAACAAATACAACCCTCAGTCAAAATCACTAAAGTGATTTCGACAGCTCCCTTTCAGGGAGCACATATATTGGTCTGTGTATTGACACCGACATAAGTAATTAATATATTACTTACGATACCACTAACACCACGCACATTACAATCTACAAAAAAGAGCTGTCACAAATGCGACAGCTCTTTTAAATTCACAAATTATTTTTGCACGCTCTTCATCAGAACAGCCTTGCGGGACAGGTTAATGCGGCCCTTGTTGTCGATTTCGGTAACCTTAACAACAATTTCATCGCCAACACTTACAACATCCTCAACCTTATCTACATGCTCAGTAGACAGCTGGGAAATATGTACCAGACCTTCCTTGCCCGGCAGAATCTCAACGAAAGCACCAAAGTTCATCAGACGGGTAACCTTACCGGTATAAACCTTGCCAACCTCAGCTTCGGCAGTAATGCCTTCGATCATCTCGATAGCTTTATTAGCAGCCTCGGTGTTAACAGCAGCAATAAATACGCGACCGGTATCATCGATATCAATCTTAGCGCCGGTTTCGTCAACAATCTTCTTGATCATCTTGCCGCCAGGTCCGATAACCTTAGCAATCTTATCCGGATCTACATGGATAGTAGTAATCTTCGGAGCATATTTGGACAGCTCTTTGCGCGGTTCGCTGATGCATTCCATCATTTTGCCCATGATGAACTCACGGCCGCGTTTAGCCTGTGCCAGAGCCTGGGTGAAGATATCCTTGTTGATACCGTCAATCTTAATATCCATCTGGATAGCAGTAATACCCTTTTCGGTACCTGCAACCTTGAAGTCCATATCGCCCAGAGCATCCTCCAGACCTTGGATATCAGTCAGAATAGTGAAGTATTCGCCATCCTTAACAAGGCCCATAGCAACGCCGGCAACAGGAGCCTTAATAGGAACGCCTGCATCCATCAGGGACAGGGTGCTTGCGCAAACAGAGCCCATGGAGGAGGAACCGTTGGATTCCAGAACCTCGGATACCAGACGGATTGCATACGGGAACTCCTCTTCAGAAGGAATAACCGGACGCAGAGCGCGCTCAGCCAGAGCACCGTGACCGATTTCGCGGCGGCCGGGGCTACGCAGAGGTTTGGTTTCGCCTACGCTGTACGGCGGGAAGTTGTAGTGATGGATATAACGCTTGGTTTCCTCAGCGCCAAGACCATCAAGAATCTGTGCTTCACGCAGCGGAGCCAGAGCCAGAACGTTCAAAATCTGAGTCTGACCACGGGTGAACAGAGAGCTGCCATGCGGACGAGCCAGCAGGCCAACCTCGCAGCTTACCGGACGTACTTCGTCTAATTGACGGCCGTCAGGACGAATCTTATCTACAGAGATAGTGCGGCGAACGATTTTCTTAACCAGCTTTTGGGTGATGTAAGCAACGTCTTTAGCATTATCAGGATATTTCTCCAGGAATACTTCAGCGATTTCAGCTTTAACCTTAGCAACGTTTTCTTCGCGCTCCAGCTTGTTAGCATCCATCAGAGCATCTTTGAGTTTTTGAGCACCGTATTCTTCGATTTCCGCAACCATTTCTTCAGGCGGAGCGTAGAACGGAACTTCCATTTTCTCTTTGCCGATTTCAGCAACGATTTTCTCCTGGAACTCAACGAGTTGTTTGATTACGCCATGACCGAACCAGATAGCGTCCAGCATGGTTTCTTCGGAAACTTCGTTAGCACCTGCTTCTACCATCAGGATAGCGTCTTTGGTGCCGGCAACAGCCAGGTTCAGTTGGCTGATTTTAGCCTGTTCAACAGTCGGGTTGATGATGAATTCGCCATCAATCAGGCCTACGCGCACACCGGCGATAGGACCTTCGAACGGGATATCGGAAATAGACAAAGCGCAGGATGCACCGATCATAGCGGGCATATCCGGAGCATTGTCGGGATCAACGGAAACAGCGGTAGCAACGATTTGTACATCGTTGTGGTAGCCTTCTGGGAACATCGGGCGAATCGGGCGGTCGATCAGACGGCTGGTCAGGATAGCCTGCTCGGACGGACGGCCTTCGCGTTTAATAAAGCCACCGGGGATTTTACCTACGGCGTACATTTTTTCTTCAAAATCAACAGTCAAAGGGAAGAAGTCTACACCCTCACGCGGGGTCTTGGTGCCGGTAACGGCAACTACTACGGCGGTATCGCCATAACGAACTAATACAGCGCCATTAGCTTGTTTTGCAATCTTGCCGGCTTCAATAGTAAGAGTTCTGCCGCCAAGATCCATGCTGTAACTATGCATATCTTATGCCTCCTATTCTTTTCACACATTGTGTACCTGCATATTATTCGCCGTCAATCAGAAAAATCCTCTATATTTTTACGGCTTTTTAAAATTTTTTTGAAAAAATTTCTACAACAGGCAAAAACAGCCGGCAGCTCTGCCCAAGGCAACACTGCCGGCCGTCAGAAATACATTTTTTTAGCCTTTAAAAGCCCATAAAAAGGCGCATGATAAACAAAACAATTGCGCCCACAGCGGCAAAGACAATAAACGTCGGCAGCAAAAAGAAGATAACTGCCACAATGCCGCACAAAATCAGAAAGGTAATAAGAATGCCGCTGCCGCAGCCAAAGGTATGCACCTTAATATTCGGCGGCACCTGCTGCTGTCTTTCATTGTAAGCATCAGTGCCGCTGTCATATACAGCGCCTTCCCTGGCACTTTTGTTTTCCTCTGTGCCTGCGCTCTCGTCTATTGTCACGCCCTCAAAGGTATCGCGCTCCTCCGGACTGAGCACCTGCGCATCAATCTTGAACTGATAATGGCAGTACGGACATTCCACTGTGCCGGGAGCAACCTCATGGCCGCAAAAATCACACTTCATATTCTGGTGCCTCCTCTCACTGCAGCAGCATCAGCAGCAAACCCTCTTCGTTAACGTAACGCGGGTCATGCGCCTCCAGCTGCAAGGTTTCATTTAGCATATCTATCATCTGCTTCAGCTTTGCATGGTCGGTAGCACGGCACATAGCAAAAACCTGCTTTTCCGTAAAGGTATAAACATCATTCAGCTTAACAAAGCAGTACATAACCGCTGCCGTCCAATGCTCAAAATCAGCGTCTGTATTATCAGGCAAAGCATTGCCACGAAGCATAAAATCGCTCCACATGGTACGCATCAGCTGTATATCATAGGCAGAAAAAAGGCCTGTTCCTCTAAGAGATTCCAGCATTGCCGAGGTCTTGTCTTCAAGCAGCGCCGCAGGCTGATAATTACTTATCTGCGTACTGAAATTAAAGCCCTCCATACGCACATAGATTGCATACAAAACAGAAACATGGCGTACGAACATCGGATTACGGTTGATGAATTCCTCCCAGCTCATCTCGCCGCCTTGGCGCACGGCAAACCAGTCCTTCGCCGCACTGACAACCTCGAAAAACCGCTTACGCGAGGTCTGCGACATCACCAGTCCGCGCAGGAAGTTCATCACCATGGTATTTTCATAGAAAATATGGCCCATGAAAATATAGCCTTCCGTATCAATATTATCATCTACCGGCAGCATCAGCGTATATTTTTCATTGGTGAAAATATTTCTGCAGACATACATTCCCTCCTCCGTGCGTCTTTGCACATCAAAGAGAACCAGCTTAGCCTTAATCAGCTCATTCAAAATATCAACGGACGTGTCCATATCAGAAGCGTCACGGCAGATTACATCACGGTAATGCTGCAGAGGCGTTTTGTCATCTTCAAGCAGACGATAGTCAAAGAGAAAATAATCCCAAAAGGTCTGTGAATATTCCTCCGTGCCCGGCTTTTCCTGAACAGTACCGTTCTGAAAAATACCGCCGAAGAGAAAATCGGCCCGCTCCAAATCACGGCGGAACTGCTTCTGCGTATAGTAGCTTTGCACATCATCCAACAAATTCTGCATTCTCTCGCCGATGTTCAGATACACCTTCGTCGGCAAATCCGGCGTAGAATACAGATTGTAACGGTCATGCCCAGGCAAAAAGCTGCCATCCTTGCCGACAATCTGCAGTTTTCCGTCAACCAGCAGCTTTGCTTTAGCTTCGGCAGGCGCATTATCACGGGTAATAATACGTTTCTTTTTCATATATGCATAAAACTCCTGCATAACATCCAGGAAATGTGCGATGTTGCTCTCCGTTGCCGGGAAGCCGGAAACATTGCGGCAGCACCAGCCTACGCAGTCAATAAAATCCTCACGCGACATATCACCGAGAAAGTTCTCGGAATTGCCAAGGTAAATACAAAGAATCGTAATATAATCCCAAATCTTGACCAGCTCGCCGTCCTTGGCTCCCTGCCATGTTTTATAGCGCAGGAAATCCTCAGCACAGGCTTGCTGCAGTACCGAATTCCATTCTTCATCCTGTGTATAAAATTCTTCTATCAAATCGAAAACATTAGTCATTTTTTCTCCATTCTCTGACGTATTATGGAGATATTATACCACACTTTTGTGGCTAATTTATGTTTTTTTGCGCCAGCTGTGCCGCCAGATAGATATCCTGCAGCGGTACTCCCTGCTCCTGCGCCAGTTTGGCAGCGCTGTCATATTCCACATAACAGCGTTCGCCGTTCTCCAGCAGGCAGCGCTTCACCGCTACATCTCCGTAAACAGTGTGCACCACATCCCTGCGACGCGGCAGCACAGTGCGTTCCATGCGCGCACGACGAATGCCGATTGTTGTCGTTTCCGCAAAAATCAGCGCTTCCAGCTCCGCTCTGTCCTCCTCGCGGCAGATAACAGTAAGCTCCCACGCCGGACGGCTCTTCTTCATAAACACCGGTTGATAATGAGCATCCAGCGCTCCTGCCGCCAGCAGGCGCTCCAGCGTGTAGCCCAAAAGTTCGCCGCTGCAGTCATCAATATCAGTCTCCAGTTTGCAAACGCAGTCAGTCTGCAGGCAGTTATTTAAAGAGTTTTTTTTTGCGCATTATCCTCAATCAGCAGCGCACGCAAAATGCTGGGACGCTCATACTGACGCTTGCCTGCGCCCAGACCGATGCCCAGAATCTTAAAGCTTTGTGGCAGCTCGTCCGTAGTCATCAGCGCAGCAGCGGCAGCAGCACCGGTCGGTGTAACAAACTCGCCCTGCACCGGCAGCAAGCGTACATTAAAGCCAAAGCGCTGCATAATATTTGCCGTTGCCGGAACAGGCACCGGCAGCACGCCATGCTGGCAGCGGACAGTACCGCGGCCCTCGCACAGCTCCGGCACAATTACGTTTTCAACACCAAGACTGTCGGCACACACAGCAATCGCCACGATATCTACGATAGAATCAATCGCGCCCACCTCGTGGAAATGCACTGCATTCTTCTCTACAGCATGCGCCTTCGCCTCGGCATCCGCAATAATATCAAAAATCTTCAATGCAAGTGCCTTGGCAGCGGCACTCATATCAACAGCATCAATAATCGCAATAATCTTCTGCAGACCGCGGTGCTCATGATGATGATGATGCTCGTGCGGTACATGGCTATGGTCATGGTCATGGTCATGCTCGTGTTCATGGTCATGATAATGTTCATGCTCGTGCTCGTGTTCATGCTCATGCTCATGATGATGTTCGTGACAATGGTCATGTTCGTGATGATGCTCGTGTACTGCAGCATCGCCGTTGCCATGCAAAAAGGCCATATCATGGTCATGATTAGCATGCTCCTCGTCCAGAATAACATCAAAATCACAGCAGTCAACGCCTGCCTTAGACACTCTGCTGATTTTATACTCAAAGCCCTTCGCAGGAATACTCTGCAGAGCCTTATCCAGCGCCTCCTTATCCGCGCCTAAATCCAAAAGTGCTGCTACCAGCATATCGCCGCTGATGCCGGCATTACATTCCAAATATAAGCTTTTCATAATCTTCCTCCTAACCAAAGCCTGCTTACTCGTAGCAGGCTAATGCTAAAATTCGCTATAAGTACAAATTAATCCTGCTTTAAAGTTTCATTCATGCTGCCTGTACGGTAGCCCTGTAAATCAAGTGCCACATAAGCAAAGCCTGCAGCCTTCAATCCTTTGTAAATCGTACTGCGCATCGGCTCCGCCACCGCCAGCTCCAGCTGCTCGGGCAACAGCTCAACGCGCGCCAAACTGCCATGCACACGCACACGGAACTGCTTAAAGCCCAGCTCCCACAAAAGCTGCTCCGCCTTATCCACCGCCGCCAGCTTCTCCGCCGTGATACGCTCACCGTAAACAAAGCGTGAAGCAAGACAAGCAAAGGAAGGCTTATCCCAAGTCGGCAGCTGCAGCTTATGCGACAGCAGGCGGATTTCTGCCTTCGTCAGCTCTGCAGTGCGCAGCGGGCTCTGTACATTAAGCTCCGCCAAAGCTCTAAGACCGGGGCGGTAATCGCCAAGGTCGTCCATATTCGAGCCTTCGCAAAGCACAGCACCGTTTTCCTGTGCAATGCGCAGGAAATTACTGAACAGCGTTTTTTTGCAAATATAGCAACGGTCCGGCGGATTTTCGGCAAACCCCGGCACCTGCAGCTCATCAAAATCAAAGTAAAGATGACGGATTCCCTGCTTTCGACAAAACTCCTCTGCCTCTGCTATATCACGCTGAGGCACAACTCCCGAGCGTGCCGTCACCGCAAGCGCCTTATCTCCCAAAGTCAAATGAGCCGCCTGCAGCAAAAACGTCGAATCAACGCCACCGCTGAATGCAACCAGCACACTGCCCAAGCGCCACAGCTCCTGCTGCAGCACGGCAAACTTGGCTTCCGCCTGCATTTCTAAATCTGTATCTTTTGGCATATTTTTCTCCCTCATAAAAATTTTAAATACATAGCTTGCGTTTCCCCCTTCCGCCTCACTACGTTCGGCACCTTCCCCAAGGGGCAGGCAAGAAAGGTTGCACAAGCAATTAATATATAGCAGTGAAAACATAAAAATTTTAGGGAATAAGTGTTTGGAACCATAAAAGTGTCGCAACTGTTTGAGCGATAAGCTGACTACTGTAGCAAAATCTCTTAGCATAGCGCGAGTTTTGCGGCACTTCGTCCTGGTTCCACACGAAATTACCGTCCGCAAATCGCTTCTTCATATTTACCATCAAACATACAACTCATCAAGCGATTTGCGGGAAAATTTTTCGTTGCAACGCGATATATCAATTGCGACGCTTACAGTCCCCTCTCCGTCATCGCTTCGCGATGCCACCTCTCCCCAAGGAGAGGCAAGAAGTTTGGCAGAAAACCATGACAAGCAATTAATATATCGTGTAAGGAATAGCAATTTTAGCAAATGAGTGCCTGGAACCATAGAAGCAAGGGTACGTAACTTTCTCTTACCATATAACAAATTTTACCGAAGCTTCGTCCTGGTTCCGCACGAAATTTGCATTATGCCCTAAGGCATAGGAAAATTGCTACTGACTGGAACGATATTTAATTGCGACGCACACGCCAACTCATTTGCACGCCAGCCTGTTAATCTGCGTCGCAATAATCCCCGCGCCATAGCCATTATCAATATTCACAACAGAAACGCAGTTAGCGCAGGAATTAATCATCGTCAGCAGCGCACTCAGACCATGAAAGCTCGCACCGTAGCCTACAGAAGTCGGCACCGCAATCACCGGATTACGCACAAGTCCGCCGATAACACTCGCCAGCGCTCCCTCCATACCTGCAGCCGTCACAACGCAGTTAGCCTGCTGCAGTAAATCCACCTTATCCAAAAGACGGTGAATACCGCTCACGCCAACATCGTAAAGCCTCTCCACATGCGTCCCGAAAAATTCAGCCGTCTGCGCCGCCTCCTCCGCAACAGGAATATCGGCAGTACCCGCAGTACACACAACAACACAGCCGCAGCGCACCTTGTCCGGACGCTCCTGCTTCAGCGTCCGCGCCACCGGATCATAAACAATATCAGGCAGCTGCCGCCGCACCAGCTCATACTGCTCCGGCGTTGCCCGCGTGCCGAACACCTCACCCTGCTCCGCCAAAAGACGCTTATAAATCTCTGCCAAATACGCATCAGGCTTACCGCTGCAGTAAACAACCTCCGCAAAGCCCGTACGCTGCTCACGCGAAGTATCAAGACACGCATAATTTAAATTCTCGTACGCCTTACGATTAAAATAGCGCTCCGCCTCAGCCACCGACAGCTTGCCACTGCGCACCTGTTCAAGTACACTCCTGGAGTCCACTTTATACCTCCTTTTATGACAAAGACTTAGTCCGCCACCCGGCAAACTAAGTCTTGCATATATAAATATTAAATTTCGATTTTATTATAGCGAAAACATACCCGCAACGCAAGTATTCTTCACATCAAGCCACAATTACACCAAGTTCTTCACAACCGCCAGCTCCATCTTGTCCGCAGGAATAACCTCGGAATGGAGCACAGGCAGATTCTCCAGAGCCAGCATACGTGGCGGAATCTCCGCGCCGGTATCGGCATGCAGCTTCTGCAGCAGCTCAAAAGGATTGCTTCCCTGCGGCTGAGTATCATCAAGCGCAGCCAACACGCTGTCAGCAAACTTATACGGACTTGCGGTAGACAGCACCACGGTATAGGTTTCATCACTTGTCAAGAAGCGATATTTTTCCATCGCACGCCAGGCAACAGCAGTATGCGTATCCATCAGATAATGGTAATCATTATAAATACGACCGATAGCCTCCTTCGTTTCCAGCTCATCAACCCAGGCACCGAAGAACTGGCTTTGAATCTGCTTCAGATCATCGCTGTCAATCTCATAATGACCTTCGGTATTCAAACGCTTCATATAATCTGCCACACGCGCAGCATCATGCTCTGTCACACTGTAAAGCAGGCGCTCCAGATTACTGGAAACAAGAATATCCATAGAAGGAGAAACAGTTTTAAAGAACTCACGGCGTCTGTCATAAACACCGGTATTGATAAAATCAGTCAGCACGTTATTGCTGTTGGATGCACACAGCAGTCTGTCAATCGGCAAGCCCATCAGCTTAGCATAATAGCCTGCCAGAATATCACCGAAGTTGCCGGTAGGAACAACAAAATTAATCGGGTCACCGGCAGTAATCTTACCTGCCTTAACAGCATCTACATAAGCGCTGAAGTAGTAAACAATCTGCGGCACCAGACGGCCCCAGTTAATAGAATTGGCAGAAGAGAAGGTGTAGCCCTTTTTCGCCAGCTCATCACTGAGCGCAGTATTACCGAAAATTTCCTTCACACCGCGCTGAGCATCATCAAAATTACCCTCAATACCAAAAACCTTAACATTTTTGCCTGCCTGGGTAATCATCTGCTGCTTCTGGATATCACTCACACCCTCGCTGGGGTAGAAAACGATAATCTGCGTACCCGGAACATCAGCAAAGCCTTCCAAAGCAGCCTTGCCAGTATCACCGGAGGTAGCAACCAGAATAACAACCTTATTCGTTTCACCGGTCTTTTGCATCGAACGTGTCAAAAGATGCGGCAAAAGCTGCAGTGCCATATCCTTAAAAGCAGACGTCGGGCCATGCCACAGCTCCAGCACACCGGTGTTATCATTTACCTGTACCAAAGGCACAGGATTATCACCGAATTTTTCCGGCGCATAGGCAGCATTTACACATTCGCGCAGCTCGTCCTCGCTGAAATCAGTAAGATACTGCAGCAGAACATCAACAGCACGCTCCGTATAAGGCTTGCGCTCCATCGCCTTTATATCAACCATACGCATCGCAGGAATATTCTGCGGTACAAACAATCCTCCATCCGCTGCCAAACCACGGGTTATCGCGTGTGCAGCGGAAAACAAATCAGTTTTCCCTCTTGTACTAACATATAACATATATTCAACCTACTTTCTTCTTTAAATTTTGACGTCATACTGCCGTCAGCGTTAATAATACGCCTTCAGGCCAGCACAGTCGTATTTCTTTCAAACACAATTGTGCAAATAGGTTATCAAGACTATAATAGCATATTTTATAGGAAGGAACAAGAGTTACTCTGCAAAAATCAGCGGTGCCACCGTTGCAGCCGTAGCACGCTGCAAATCAGCCGGTGCCGCAATAATCTGCATACCGCGCTGACCGGCACTTATTGCAATCTCCGGCCAGTTATTGCTGGTTTCATCCATATATACAGGATAGTTCTTTTTAGCGCCCAAGGGGGAACAGCCGCCGCGAATATAGCCTGTCAGCGGCAATACCTCCTTCAGATGCACCAGCTCGGCACGCTTATTGCCGCTGGCTCTGGCCAACGCCTTTAAATCAAGCTCGCCGTCACCGGGAATTACGGCAAACATAATGCCGTTCTTGTCACCGCGTACTACCAGTGTTTTGAATACCTGTGATGCAGGCATGCCAACCTCTGCGGCAACATGCACAGCATCCAGATGCTCCTCGTCCACCGGATATTCCATAATACGGTATTCTATCTTCAGCTCGTCCAGACGGCGGGCTGCATTAGTTTTTTTGTTATGTTTCATCAGGAAAAACCCCCTCTAAGCTAGAGAAATTACTTCATCTCTGTTATAATAGCACTATAGTAATGTAAAATGCAAATAAAATTGTGAGGACAATAAATTGAAGCTTAAAATTATCTGCGGACAGCTGGAAATTACTCCCGGCCGTCCTGATGTAAACTATAAGAAAATCATTGACGCTATTGAAAAAGCACACAGCCTTGAGGCCGATATCCTGCTTCTGCCCGAAATGGCACTGCCGGGTTATCTTATCGGCGACATTTGGGAACAGCAGACCTTTTTGGATGACTGCGCCTATTATGCCGAAAAGATTGTCGCTGCCACCGAAAATATCTGCGTTATCTTCGGCAGCGTTGCCACTGAACCAGGCAAGCTCAACGAGGACGGACGCGTGCGCAAATACAACGCCGCCTTTGCCTGCCAAAACGGTAAGCTGCTCGGCGGTTATCAGGGACGCAGCTTCTTCATCAAGACATCACTGCCCAACTACCGCGAATTTGACGACTGCCGTCATTTTTACAGCCTGCAGAAACTCTGCGCCGAAGAAGGTGCAAGCGTCAGCGAAGCATTGCAGCCTTTGGAAATTATCATACGCGGCACAAGCCTGCACATCGGCGTCATGCTGTGCGAGGATGGTTGGACGGAAAACTATCACCTCAATGTACCGCAAACATTGGCAGCTAACGGCGCACAGCTTTTATGCAATCTCTCCTGCTCCCCCTATACATTAGGCAAAAACCGTAAGCGCAACCGCCTCTTCAGTGCACAGGCACGCACCGCAGGCATTCCGCTCATCTACTGCAACAACGTCGGCATCCAGAACAACGGCAAGAACATCTTCACCTATGACGGCTGCAGCTCCGCCTACAACGGTGACGGCAGTCTGGTAACCTCTGCGCCCATGTATGCCGATACCTTTTGGGAATTCACCTGGGATACAGAAGCAAACTGCATCATCCCCACCTGTCCGCCGGCAGAGTTGCCAAAGGAGCCGGAATCCGTGTATCGCGCTCTGCGCTACGGCACAGCCAAATTTCTGCAGCAATGCGGCATCAAGCGCATGACCGTCGGACTTTCCGGCGGCATCGACAGCGCCGTAACCGCCGTTATGTATGCAGATATTTTGGGACCGGAAAACGTGCTGCTGCTCAACCTGCCTTCACGCTTCAACTCCGCTGCCACGCGCAACAACGCGCAGCAGCTGGCGCAGGCACTGGGCGCAAACTATGCCGTAATGCCCATCAGCGAAAGCTATGAGCTGACAGTCAAGCAACTGGAAGAAACTCCTATCACCCATCTGGCAGACGGCAGCAGCTTCAATCTGCAGCTCAGCGGACTGATTAAAGAAAATATCCAGGCCCGCGACCGCGGCGCGCGTGTTATTGCCGCAGCGTCTGCAGCCTTCGGCGGTGCCTTCAGCTGCAACTCCAACAAAGCAGAGCTTGCTATCGGCTACGCCACCTTCTACGGCGACATCTGCGGTGCCATGGCCATGATCGGTGACCTTTGGAAGCATCAGGTATATGCTTTGGGACGCTATCTGAACGAAGTAATTTACAAACGTGAGGTAATCCCCGAAGCTATTTTCACCATCCGCCCCAGCGCCGAGCTTTCGGATGCGCAGACAGTAGGCAACGGCGGTGACCCGCTGGTTTACGCTTATCACGATTATCTGCTGCGTGCCTTTATCGAAAACTGGCACAAGACTACACCGGCAGACATCCTGCGCTGGTACAAGGCAGGCACGCTGGCAGCAGAGCTTGGCTGTACGCAGGAAGCGATTAACGAAGCCTGTCCCGATGCTGTTGCACTGATTGCCGATTTAGAGCGCTGGTGGAAGCTGTTCGCCGGCTTTGCTGTTGCCAAACGCATTCAGGCACCGCCTGTTTTATCGCTCACTAAACGCGCCTTTGGCTATGACCACCGCGAAGCACAGCTCACGCCTTATTTCTCGCGTGAATATTACGAGCTTAAGGAAGAGCTGCTGAAATAAGCAATATATCCAGATATCCGGCAGAAGAAAAATATGATTTCAAATATTTTTCTTCTGCTTCATGATTAACAAAGTATATATTTTCTCTTGACATCTGTTTAATTAAATAGTATAATACCTTTTGTATTCGGGGTGTAGCGCAGTTTGGTAGCGCACCTGCCTTGGGAGCAGGGTGTCGCAGGTTCGAATCCTGCCACTCCGACCATGCGGGTGTAGTTTAGTGGTAAAACCTCAGCCTTCCAAGCTGATGTTGTGGGTTCGATTCCCATCGCCCGCTCCAAGTTAATATGGTTCAGTAGCTCAGTTGGATAGAGCAACGGCCTTCTAAGCCGTGGGTCGGGGGTTCGAATCCCTCCTGGATCACCATGAAGGAAACCCCGCAACCATGCAGGTTGCGGGGTATTTTTGTGTGTAAAAATAGCGTTTTTAAGTTGTTGATTTTTACTGTTTTTCGTCATGTTTTCGGCGATTTTTTAGGCGCGTTGGCCCCAAATATTTCCTTATCAGCATGACGTTTAGTGGTTGCTACTTTATTCCACATAGTTAAATTAAAGCTGCATTTTAGCATTGCTTGACATGTTCAAGCATTTTTGCTACATTAATCATTGACGGAAGAGTTCCGCATGTTAGCCATACTTTCTCGTCACTTTTCCAGACATAGCCTGCTCTGCACATAATACCGCCAGTACCTTTGCCCTGTTCGCCGTTAAACTTAACTTGAATGATGTTAGAGTTATCGCCTACGATTGATACTTCTGCGGTAGTCCCTTTAGGGAAATTGAGTTTTTGACATTCTCCGCTGTTTGTGCTACTCTTTTAGTAGATAAAGGAACATTTAATTTAGCAAGCACTATCTCGGCATCATCTCCACCTTTACCGTTGATGTCCGACGAAAGCAGACTGTCGGTGGTAGCAGCCGACGGGCGGGAGGAGCCATCATAAATCAATGTTCCTTTTATATTTGTCTTAATGTCTCCAAATGATATAATATAAATAAGGATGGTGATAAATCATGTATTTTCTTGGTGTAAAGAAATGGTATTATAATTGGGTATTAGCTCTTATCGCTGCAGGAGTCTTCTTCCCACTAGCTATTTACATGTTCTATCGCGTTCTCAAAGATATTTTTAATGCTGAAGGTGACCAAGTAAATTATGACTATCTTGTGGAAGAAGTCCGTGAAGAAGCACGTCTAAAAGAATTAAGAAAAACACGTGAAGCCATAAAACAAAATAAATGATTCTCATTCCCGCTCAACCCGAGCGGGTTCTTTGCCTTTATTAGAAGATTTTACAGCTACAGACGGGCTTGCTGTCCAAGAACGCTAACCCGGAAGAGATTCTCCCCAGCCACCAATATCCTTACTAGAAGCATCAATACTATCAGCAGAAATCTACAATGTAGTATAACGCAAGCCACCGATACGATTCCTTTTGTTATCATAAGCAACATGCAGCAAGAATTTTTTACCTGCAATAGCAGTAGAGCCATCATAAGCAGGATATTTTTCAGCAGTATAAGACATTTCCGTTCCTCACTTTCAAGTATCTAATTGATAAAATTAATTTCGCCCTTGATAGCAGCGATGAGGTCAGCACCGTTCTCAACTTTTTCCAGTGCTTCGTAAACCTGTTTCATTTCCATTGTTCTGATACCTCCATATCATGGGCCTCCGCCCTATATTGTGCCCTCTCCTGGGCAATAAAAAAGCACGCTATTACACGTGCTGAATTAATAAAAATAATATTTTTCTTTAACGTATCTGATAGCATCAGCGTAATTCAGTTCCTGCACCTCGCTCAACCGTTCAGTCTGATCGCTGACGATTTGCAGAACAAGCTTTGCTTGTTCATGGCTGCAGTGGCTTTCTTGTAGTATTCGCATTACTTCAATTGCGATTTCATTACAATTATTTTTCGCCATTGAGCACCTCCGGATAGAATTCTTCTAGAAATGCCTGGCAAGCTTCTGCTTCGGTACCAAATTTATAAATATCGTGGAAATCACCACGCTCGAAAACACCTATTTCATAACAAGCAGCACTTTTAACTTTTAAGTACGTAACTGTATCACAAAAAAAGTTATTGTTGCATGGAATATCATAATAAAATTTAGGAATATTAGCTTTTTCTAAAATCAATTTTAGCTCTTTAATCGTTTTAGGATTATTTTTCACTAAGCTCACCTCTTTTCAACATGCTTTCAATAGTTGACTGTAACCTGTATTGAACCCCTCGCCCCTCCTGCCCAAACCATGGTGCAACCTCACTTTGCAAACACTCAATATCTTTTTCTAATACAAAGGTATGTAAATCTTTTTGTTCTCTTGTTTGTTTAGATAAAGCTCTTGCCTCCATTACAGTTCCTTCAGGAGAAGCATATTTTCCGGCATTTCCACCATACCTGCTAATCACAGTTCCCTTAGGTAAAATCACTTTTTCTTCCTTACCAACAGCACCGTTATTCGGTGGATAGATTGGTCTGCCATCATCAGCATAAAACCTGTCTTCGCCTTTCTTACCCTTAGTATACGTCATGCCGTACTTTTTCGCAATAGATTCTATAAATTCATCTGTAGGCGGCACTAGGTTTTCTGCCATAAGTTCTTCGTTGGATTTCTTCCCTGCATGAAGCTGAAGCTTAATACCACTCAGCCTGCTCTCCGCTTCCCGCAGTCCAGCATATCCACGCATATACTTGCGCCAATCCTTGCCATCTTCCCACGCTTTCAAGCCTTTACGCCCCAGTACCTGCACTCTGCGTGATTCCGGCAAGCTATTCAGCCATTTGTCGCCTGCTTCCCGCACCTGATCGCGCTGCTGCTGCATATTAACTTCGCCTTCAATAACTTCCACGTACCGGCATAAGCAATGCGGGTGTACCGGCAAAGGCGGCAGCTTATCCTTAGGATATATGCCAGCACCTAAGCCATACATATCAGCTTTGGCGTACATGTCACAGATGTCAAAAACAGGGTGACGGCTGCTTAATTTGAATTTCACAGCCACAATATCAGCGTCTGTTTTCATCTTAGCTACAAAACCGTCAGCCCATGCCCTCGCCATCTCGGTTCGGGTTATGCGTTCGGCAACATAGCGGGATTTTTCATTGACAGCAACTTCCACGGCCTTTTCAATAGCCTTTTCATTGCCTTTTTGCACTGCTTCCAGCAATTTATTATAGGCTGCCTGCAGTGCCTTGTTAGGTGCGCCATTTTTGGCCAAACGGTTGATTTTGTCAATGGCCTGCCTTTGCTCAGCCAATGCCTGCAGGTCGTTGCCTGTTGCCTCCCTTACCTTCTGCAGATATTTCGGCAGCTCCTGCCTGCTGATAATATCCTTGCCACCGTTATGTACGTTCTGAGCATTTGTCTATAGCATTTTATAAATCGTTTTGTAATTTTTCTGGCATACGTTGCATTGCATAATAAAAATTTTATATTTATCTAAACGAAACTTGCATCTTCTTCTAGCCATAAACGCCTCCTGCTGTTATAATATAAATAGAGGATGGTGATAGTTATGTATCTTTTCGGAATAAAAAAATGGTATTTCAACTGGGTTCTGATGATTTTAACTCTTGCTGTTTTCCCGCCGTTAACCATATACATGTTATACCGCATGATTAAAGATTTCTTTAAAGAATCCAATAAACAAGCATATTACGACCAACTTGCCGAAGATGTACGTGAAGAAACACGTTTAGAAGAATTAAGAAAAACACGTGAAGCTATAAAGCAAAATAAATAATTTTCATTCCCGCTCATTTGGGCGGGTTATTTTTATTCGCCGGCGAACGCTAACAGCCTCCAAGATGCTTTTCAGCTTTGTCGCACTCTGCTCTCCTGCCGTGCGGTGCTTCTTAGCCTCGTTGTTGAGGTTGTTAATTTCGCCCTTGATAGCAGCGATGAGGTCAGCACCGTTCTCAACTTTTTCCAGTGCTTCGTAAACCTGTTTCATTTCCATTGTTCTGATACCTCCATATCATGGGCCTCCGCCCTGTATTGTGCCCTCTCCTGGGCAATAAAAAAGCACGCTGTTACACGTGCTTGATTAACGATGTTATTTTAATATTTTACGGTATCGCTGCCTGTCTGCTAAATAAGCTAATCCAAAAACGGCAGCTACAAGCAATATTACGATATATAACGGGATGAATACCCAAACCCACGGCAAATCCAACGAGCCAAACAGCTTGCCCAAAATCATCCCCGCCTGAACTATGCCTAAAGTTGTCTTTAACATGCTGCACCTCCAATTAAAAAGCACCCACAAATGTAGGTGCTCATTTCTTTTTAATATTTTCTTTTTCTTTCTCAAGAGCTTCCTTTTGTGCTGCTTCTAATCTTGCATATGCATCTTTCTCTATACGTTCCCATTCTTCTTCTGTAATAATGTGATTTACAACTTCCATAAGACCATACCCCCTTCAGTAAATTCTTTTAAAAGTAATTTTATGTAAGTTTCATAGTCCAAATTATTCTTGCGACAACGTTTCAACACTTTGGTTTGTATTTTGTTTATCATAATTTTATCATAATTTGCAGTTTTTTGCAAAGTCTCAATACGTCCTGAATTTGTTATAAGAGAAATGCTCTTTACGCTATTGTTGTCAGTCAAAATATGAATATCATCTAATGAGAACCCATATCCTCTAGGATGGTTATGGATAATATATAAACTTTCACCTCTAGCTAAAATGTTTTTTGCTTTAGCAGTGCCAAAGTCTACTGAATTCTCATTACCAAGCAGTATTGTCTTGCCTTTTAGATCTGAAGTTAAAACCATCGCTACTTCATTGCTATTATTTTTATCTCTTGCTATAGCCAAAAGCTCCTTTTGTGCCTGTAACATTAATTCGTTTTCTCTTTTTGTAAAGCCAGGATACTGGAATTGGCCTATATTATCTATAGTTTTCTGTGTGATTATAGTTTTTACTCCACGTTTTTGTGGTTCAAGCACACTTTCTTTTAGCCTACTTTTCATTTCCCGCAGTCCAGCATAACCACGCATATACTTGCGCCAATCCTTGCCATCTTCCCACGCCTTCAAGCCTTTACGCCCCAGCACCTGCGCCCTGCATGATTCTGGCAAGCTGTTCAGCCATTTGTCGCCTGCTTCCTGCACCTGGTCGCGCTGCTGCTGCATATCAACTTCGCCTTCAATGATTTCCACGTACCGGCATAAGCAATATGGGTGTACCGGCAAAGGTGGCAGCGATTTTGTGCTTGGGGGAAGCAACGGAATACTTGACTTCATGATTGTTTGATGATACAGTATCATTTATAGAAGCAGTATTACCACTACCGGTTTTGGACATATACTGAGGGCTGATTTCATCAGCATGACGTTTAGTGGTTGCTGCTTCTTTTTTTGTTTAACATGGTCTTGATTGCAAATCAGTAACACTCATTTCATATAATAAAACAACGCAGAATGTACTCATCTTCTCAGTACATTCTGCGTTTTACTTTACAGGCTCAAAAAGTTTTTTAAAATCGTCCGTCCCTGCGGCGTCATAATCGACTCCGGATGGAACTGCACACCATACACCGGCAGAGTTTTATGCTGCAGCGCCATAATCTCATCCTTCGCTGTTTTTGCCGTAACCTCCAGGCATTCCGGCAAGCTTTCCGGCTCCACAATCAACGAATGATAGCGCGCTGCCTCAAAGCCATCCGGCATATCCTTAAAGATGGGGCTTGCCGCCTCCAGATACATCTTATCCGCCTTACCGTGCACAATCTCCGGCGCATGCACCACATTGCCGCCAAAGGCTTCACCAATTGCCTGATGCCCTAGGCAGACGCCTAAAATCTGGAACTCACCGGCAAGCTGACGGATAACCTCCAGACAAATACCTGCCTGCTTGGGATTACCCGGCCCCGGCGAAATAATAATATGATCCGGTTGCATAGCTCTGATATCCTCAATCGTCAGCTTATCATTGCGCACAACCTTGATATCAGGATTAATTTCGCCAATCAGCTGATACAGATTAAAAGTAAAGCTGTCGTAGTTGTCTATAATCAAAATCATTCCTTACTCCTCCTCTGCCGTCATGCGCAGCGCCGTCATGCAGGCGCCTGCCTTATTCACGGTTTCCTGAAATTCATTATCCAACACGGAATCCGCAACGATACCGCCGCCAGCCTGAATATAAACCCTGTCATTCTTTTTAACCATAGTGCGGATGGTAATACAGATATCCATGTTACCGCCAAAATCGAGATAACCCATGCCACCGCCGTAAATACCGCGGCGCTCCGGCTCCAGCTCGTCAATAATCTCGCAGGCGCGAATCTTCGGCGCTCCGCTCAGCGTGCCTGCCGGGAATACTGCTCGCAACGCGTCCAATGCGTCCTTATCGGCGCTCAGTTGGCCTGTAACCTTGCTCGTGATATGCATAACGTGCGAAAAACGCTTAATCGCCTTGTAATCGCTCACCTTAACGCTGGTAAAGTCGCAGACACGGCCCACATCGTTGCGCCCCAAATCCACCAGCATATTATGCTCCGCGATTTCCTTGGCATCCGCCAAAAGCTCCTGCTCCAGCGCCAAGTCCTCCTCACTCGTCCTGCCGCGACGGCGTGTGCCGGCAATAGGCATGCTGATGACCTTTTTGCCAACCACCTTCACCAGTGTTTCCGGCGAGCTGCCGGCGATTTCCATATCGTCATTATGCATAAACACCATGTACTGCGACGGATTCGTTGTCCGCAAATAGCGGTAAGCGCTGAAAAGGCTTTGGTCATAGGTTGCACTGAACTTTTGCGCGTAAACAATTTGAAAGGCATCGCCGTTTTTAATATATTCCTTGCAGCGGAGCACATTTTTATTATACTGCTCACGGCTCTGGTTACTGGTGAACTCGCCCAGCTTAGCCTTTACAGGCTTCTTCGGCTGCACAGGCTGCAGCAGCATTTCCTCCATCGCCGCAATTTCACGCTCTGCTTTAGCGTAATTGATGGCAGCATTATCCGTTTTGACATTCACAATCAGGAAAATCTTCTGCTTGAGATGGTCAAAGGCAATCAGCTTATCAAACAGCATTAAATCAACATCGGCAAATTCCGCCTTGCGCTCTTTATTCACACGCATATCCGGCTCGCAGTAGCGCATAAAATCAAAGCCAAAGGTGCCTACAAGACCGCCGGTAAAGTTAGGCAGGCCATCAATCTGCGGTGCCTTGTATTCCTCCAGAATATGGCGGATGCAGCCCAAGGGATCGTTTTCCTGATACTTCACGGCAGCACCGCTGATGATTTCCGCATTACCGTCGGTTATTTTCAAACGCAGCACAGGATCATAGCCTACAAAGGAATAACGCGCCCAGTGCTCACCGCCCTCAATGCTCTCCAAAAGGAAGTAGTTGCGGCTGCTGCGTCTTACATTGTCCAAAAACGCCAGCGGCGTCAGCATATCCGCCAGGCATTCCTTAGCTACAGGCACAGCCTTGTAGTCCTTTGCATACTGCATGACCTGCTCCAAAGATAAATTCAACATTTTGTCACCTCATCTGCTTATTTTCACCCGTGTCAACAAAAAGCCTGTCCTCGTACTGCTCGCTTTGAGCAATATCAAGGACAGGCTATAAATACTTATACCTGCGGTACCACCTTGCTTCGCCGTACATCGGCGCTCTCTCGCAGAATGCTGACACATTCCTCACCCTTAACGCCGGTGTAACGTTGCCGAATACTCTCGCCTGCGCGATTTGACAGCACCCTCAACGGTCCATTTATCAGCCTGCATCTCTATCCGGCTCCCACCTGCCCGAACTCTCTGTAAGCGCATCTGCTGACTTGATCTCCGTTTCAACGGTTTGTGGTCTTTTTTGAAGTTGTGCCTAGTGTATCACTCTGCATTAATAGTGTCAAGAAAATATTACACTTTGCGTACTTCCGATTATTTTGCAGTGAATAATGTAAAGCAGGTTACAGTTTCAAAATAACTGCGCAACAGCAAGCAATGCAAAGCTTATACAAGTTTTTTCTTCTCCATGAGAAAAACTCATCAAAATCCAAAGTTTTTCTTTTGTAAACGAAAAGCTTCTGAATTTTAAGCATTGTTTCTTCTGCAGGTGAAAAACTTTTGGATGTAGGAAGCAATATAACTACTTGACTCAGTTTTATTCCAAAAGAAAATCTATGATATTCTTTTGCTCAATCCCATCCTCACCCATAGGGAATTCATCAAGAGTAAGCACATACTTCGGATAGCTGTCATTAATCTTTTTTAGCGGAGCAAACTCACGCTCATATGTTTTTTCATCTAAAACCGTTGCTGATACTTGATAATAAATGCGCTTATCCTCTTTTTGAGCAATGAAATCTACTTCGAGCAAATCTAATTTGCCTATGCTGACCTGATATCCTCTTCGCAAAAGCTCCAGATAAACAATATTTTCAAGAATATGTCCGATATCGCGAGTGCGTTCACCCAATAAAAGGTTACGCAAGCCCATATCAACGATATAATATTTTTCCAGTGATTTCAAAAACTCTTTCCCTTTGATATCATAGCGATTTGCTTCATACAAAATAAAAGCATCTTTTAGTGCTCTAATATAGTTATCAATAGTCCCTGATGTAGTCCTTCTGCCATTACTGTTCAAGGTATCAGCTATTTTTTTAGTTGAAACTATATTTCCTATATTATCAAATAAAAATCGTATTACATCTTCTAAGAGCTTTACGTCTGAAATCCTCTTGCGTTCAACAATATCCTTAAGTAAAACAGTGTTGAATATACCTCTAAAGTATTCCAAGCGAACTTCTTTGTTATCAATAGTTGCAGCATAAGGAAAGCCACCATTAAGATAATATTTATTAAACGCCGTCTTTTTATCTCCACCGACTAATTCCCAATACTCCTTAAACGACAACGGTAGTATGCTCAGTTCAATATACCTTCCAGACAACAATGTAGATAATTCACCAGAAAGCAAATATGCATTAGAGCCAGTAATATAAATATCTACATCATCACGTAAGAACAAACTGTTGATAGCCTTTTGAAACTCAGGAACAATTTGTATTTCATCTAAGAATATGTAATTTTTTTCATTAGGGGATAAGTTTTCCAGGATATGATTATATAAAGCATGATAATCCTTAAGACTTTCCCAACGCAAATCTTCAAAATTTATATATTGACAGCATGAAGGATGTACACCGTTGCTTACTAAAAAATCTCTATACATTTCCAGCAGTGTCGACTTACCGGAACGACGCACACCTGTAATAACCTTGATAATCTTTTTATCTCGCATCAATTTTAGTTTTTCCAAATATGTCTGACGTACAATCATACAAATCCTCCTCTCCCAAACTAGCATTATACTTCTTTGTCCTTTATATCATAACAGAAAGGATAATCCTGCGCAAGTTTTTCTTCTCCATAAGAAAAACTCACCAAAATCTCAAAGTTTTTCTTTTGTAAACGAAAAACTTCTGATTTTTAAATATTTTTTATTTTATAGGCGAAAAACTTTGGAGTTAAAAATTTCTTTATACAAGCGAAAAAAGGCGGCGCAAGCGCGCCGCCTCAAGGCTTCAGGTAAAAACTTACTATTTCATACACGCATCACGCGACAGTCCCAGCTGCTCGCAGATGTCGCCCCATTTTTGCTGACGTGTCTTCATTGCCAGCAGCTCCTCCACGCTCTTGTCGCAGTGGCGTGCCAGGAACATCGCACGCTTCACCTGATGCGAAGCGTAACCCATGCGCATGTATTTATCCACCAGCTTTTTATCCAGGCCAAACAAACGGTGAATGCGGTCAACCTTGTACTCATGCTCGGCACGCGCCAGCTTCTCCGGCGTCAGCCCCAGCAGATAATCAACACGCGTCCAAACGTATTTATCGCGCAGCTGCGCAACCTCCTTCACCGGCTTTTTCGCTGCATAGGCATGTAGGCAGAGCTTTTTCAGCTCCATGTAGCTGATGCCGCTGTCAAAAAGCTCGCCAAGCTCTTCCTTGTCAAAGAGAAAGCTGTCATGCAGGCCGTTCACTGCCTTTTCCTTATCCATAGGCTTCTTGCCTGCGGCGCTGGCAGCAGCTCCGCCAACAACGAAAAGACCGCAGAGCATCAGGCAGATTAAAAGAGTTATCTTTTTCATTTTGCACCTCCGAGGTAAGTCAGCAAGTTAAAAAGTGGCGGCGCATTTGCGCCGCCGTAAAGGTTAAGTGTTAGAAGCTATATTCGTAGCCAACCATGAAGTTAATACCTGTGGTATAGTAGCCATAGGTTGTTTCATCAGGGCCTTTAGAGGTAGTGTAATCTTTTCTGTCTAACAAGTTATTGATATGGAGGAATGCTTTCTGATTTTTTTCAGGAGCATAGGAGAAATGCAAATCAGTGTACAGAGCAGGTTTCATTCTGTCATGAACAGCAGAAGTGCCATCTGTTCTCATCCCAATGTAGTTAGCGCTCAAAGCACTTGCAAACTTGTCTGCATGATAATTTATGCCCATGTTGAATTGGAACTGGTTGTTGTATTTAATCCATTCACCACCTGCACTGCTGCTGGTTTTGAAAGATTTTTGCTTCGGATTGCTGTAGGTAACACCCCAGAAGGAATCTAAATTATCGTTATGTTTAACATTCAAAGACAGCTCAACGCCGGTATTTTTAACGTCAGTATTGCTATAAATCAAATTGCCTTCTGCCGCAGTACCGCTAATGCTTTCAATAGCGTCTTTGACATCATAATTGAAGACTGCCAATCTCCAAGAACGGTTTGCTTCGTTGAGCTTATAACCCATTTCATAGTGTACGCCATGCTCCGGTTTCAAATCTACAGACGGTAAAATAACGCTGCCACCAAAGATTTTAGTCAGTTCAGGTAATCTGTAGGATTTACCTGCTTTAGCATAGAAGGAGCTGTTGTCAGTCAAATCACGGATATACTGAATTTCCGGAGTGAATTTATTCTGATTCATCTGTACAGTTTTAGTGGTAATGCCTGTGCTCAAATCGGTATTATCGCCTTTAGCATTTCTTACAAAGGTTTCACGCAGGTTAACAATCAGCTTATCGGCATCAGTCATCTGCCAATCATAGGATGCATAGAGAGAGTAAATATCACGATTATAATTGCCGGTACGCTCTGGTTTAGCAGGAGTGTTACCCATTTTCTTAGCTGCAGAACCATAAACATCCAGCTCCTCACGTTTGAAGGATGCACCTAAAAGGAATTTATCTTTCTCGTTAACATCAAACACCTTCTGCACGTTGAGATTGGTGTTGTAGCCTTTACGCCAGCTATATTTAATTGCTTTACTAATTGTACCATCTTTCTTCCAGGTAATCTGGTCATAATTTCTTTCCTGAGTACCATAAGAAAGGTTAGAAGTAAAGCCATTCTTATCATCAATAGCTAAAGCAAAGGTATTATTATGGTCATCATATTCTTTTCTTTGATAAGGACTCTTAAGATATGTGTTGTCGATTACATCCATCACATTATTGTTCTCTACATAATTATGTGTGAATTTTACGTTGTCGTTAATATTGTAGTTCCACAGAATTCCCTTGCTTTCGCCATTAATATAATCATAATGACGATAAGAGGTTTTGCCCATAGCAACATTTTTTACAGTAGTAGTCATGTTAGCAATCTTGCCACGGTTCTCCAAGGAAGCAGCTGCGTTAAATCTGTCTGCACCTACAGATACGGCATAGCGCTCACGGCCATAATTGCCGGCAGAAACCTTCACACTGTTATTTACAGTATTTTTGGTGATAATATTAACAACACCGCCGGTAGCCTCAGAGCCATACAATACAGAACCGCCGCCACGAACTATCTCGATTTTTTCAATCATATCAGACGGAATATCTTCCAAGTTGTATTTTCCGTCCTGGTTCATCGGAACACCGTCAACCATAACGAGAGTACCTTTATCTACGCCACGAATAATAATTTTACTGGTCATAGAACCCATTGCTGCACCATTAGGACCTTGTGCGCTTGACATAACGCCTAAAGCATTTTGCAATACATCATAAGCAGAACCAGCACCGCTGTTTTCAATTTTTTCTTTAGTAACTACCTCTACAGCAGCAGGAGTTTGCAAATCCTTTGTTTCCATTCTCTGTGCTGTAATAACCATCGGGTCAAGCGTATACTCCTGCAGTTCCTCGGCAAAAGCAGCTGCACTGCTCAACAAAGTACCGGTAATCAACGCCGTCATCAATAAGCCTTTTTTCATCTTCATTTTACTCATACTCCTATCAAAAATATTTATTGAAAAGCCCTTGCATACCCAGTCTTTCATGGTCATATGCAATAAGCCTTACAATCGGCAAAATTGTATCTGTATATCAGCTCATCCAGTTAATATTATATCTTATTTTAAACTATATAGCTACGCTATACACAAGAGTTTTATGAAAATTTTTACAAAGAAAAAATCACCGCCAGATTCGTCTTCAATCATGGCGGTGATCAATGTTTTTATTAATTTGTATCCCTAGGCACTCATTTTATCTGCCAGCGCACGTACTTCCTTCACCGAAAGCTTAGAGTACTTAACAATCTTATCTATGCTTTCATTATTTGCAAGCATTTCTTTAGCAAAGCTAATACGAGCTTCTTTTTCCGTCTTTTTGATAGCTTCTTTTTCACGCTTCGCTATAAGCTTTTCCATTACATCGCCCATTTTATCCAAGCCCTCCTTATCTTCTTTAAAGTATCTAATTTTTTCTGCAAGCTTTTTATAATGCATATCATCAGGGTTCTTACAGCAAAAGTCATGCATCAGCATTCCTAACGGAGTGTCATTATGAATTTTGGCATTAACGTAGATAATATGCGAGCCATCTGCAAAACTGTGACCGTTCTCATCTATCGTTCTATGAATATGATAGATTGGCAACAGCCCTTTAAGAACATCTTCCCTTGTAATGAAAATAACATAGTTCTCAGGGATTTTGTCAAAATACTCACCCTTCGGCAAGCTTTTGGCATCCAACAGGCTCATATGATAGCGCGCTCTTTGAGGAATGGCGCCACTGCTTTCATTCTGTACTTCGACATTAAACTTGGTGCCATCAGCTTTTTCAGCTAAAATATCAAGCTGTAAGTCCCTTCCCTGAAGATTTTTAAGACGTTTTTGTGTAGATGCTTTCTTTACTTTGATTGTATCATTTTCTAAAATAATCCGCAATATTAATTGCGTGCGCTCTATATCATCTTCAAAAACCTTGGTCATGAACGGGTCATCCATAAGCGTAAATTCTTTAATGGAATTCAATAAATCTTGCTTTATTTTTACCATTTATTATTCATAGCCTTTCTTCTGATTTTTCTGACTAGTCTTTGTGCTTATTATATTAGCAGAGAAGGTTACGATAGTCAAGTGATTTTTCTGAAAATTCACTTTTATTTTTGCGGTATATTAAAAGGCGGCGCTTGCGCACCGCCTCAGCTGTTTTATTAAATTAGAAGGTATAGTTATAGGTCAGCATCCAGTTAAACGGCATACCCCAGTTTTCATACTTGTTGATAGTATCATCTCTGTCAAGGAGATTATTCAAGGTCAGGGATGCGGAATGATGCTCATCAGCTTTATAGGTAAAGTTTGCATTCAGCAGGCTTCTGTGCGGAATGCTGTGATCGCTGCCTTTAACACCTAAGCTGTTATAATAGGAGCTTTCACGTTTGCCCAAATACAGGAAGTTCAAGTTGCTGGACAGCTTGCCGACAGTATAATCAATACCGGCCGTCAATTGCAGCTTAGCATCAGATTGCTTGTAGAAATTCGTGCCTTCTTCTTTAGTTTTAGGATTGGAGAAAGCAGCGCCTAAATTATAGCTGAACTGATCGCTGAGATGCTTTTTATACTCAATTTCCAAACCATCATTTTTGAATTTGCCGACATTCTTCAGAACCTTATCTGGCAGGCCGATATCAACCCAATCAAACTTAGCGTCTATATCCATATGATATACGCCGGCCTTTACGGATGCGGTGTCGGTGATGTGCTTGATACCGGTTTCATAGGTCCAGCCCTCTTGCGGTTTTAAATCATCAACACTTCTGCCCGGATAAGAGAAGAATTGGTTCAGAGGCGGCAGCTGATAGGATTTGGCAGCATTAGCATACCAGGAAATATTATCGCTGAGCTTATACAATGCCTGAATTTGAGGAACAAATTCGTTATGGCTCTTGGTCTTATTCTGACCTTTCATATAATCCTCGCTAATATGCTGACCGCGAATACCTGCAGTTACATCAAATTTATCGGAAAATGCATATTTATAGGATGCATATAAGCCGTAATTCTTACGATCGCCCTGCATATGCTTGGTTCTGTCTTCTGCTTCTTCTTTAGAAATAGTCATACCAAGAACCAAGGTATCCTTATCATCGCGTAAGTTCCATGCTTTCTGGGTATCCCAAGTTAAAGTATTCAGATTCCAGTCAGAGGATGTAGCACGTTTATTAGGTCCATATACAAAGCCTTTAAGAGTTGCCTGGTAAGGAGAAACTACACGTTTATTATAAGAAACGATTGTCTTGAACTGATTATCCTTATCATTATAGATTGCGCTTACATTATCACGTCTGTCTTTGTAATAGTAAGCTGTGCCGGCACCGGTTTCTACACCGTTTTTCACGGTATAGGAATCTCTGTAATAATTGCCCTCGGTATGAGCAAAGTTAAAGCTCAATTTATCGGTAGGAGATAAGCTTACAAAAGCATTATCCTTGCTGCTGTCACGATATTTCCATTTTCTGGTAGATTTTTCAAAAACCTTATTAGTCTGGTCTACATCACCAAGATAATCCTTGCTGACAGCAACTGTATATCCTTTACCGGAGCTGAATAAACCCCATTTTTTATCATAGTTGCCGGCACCTACGGAAATAGTAGTGCGATTGCCGTCTTTCTTGGTAATAATATTAATTACACCGCCGGTTGCTTCCGCACCGTAAAGTACAGACTGAGCACCGCGGACAATTTCGATTTTCTCAACAGCCTCTACAGGAATACCCTCCATGCTGTTGTAGTTCATCATATTAATCGGGGCACCGTTAACCATTACCAGAGTACCCTTATCAAGACCACGCAGAACAGTTCTGGTAGAGCTGCCACCGAATTCACGGCCGCCGGGGCCATAAGCATTATTGGTAAAGCCAACCTGACGTTCAATAACCTCATAAGCAGTTTTTGCACCGCTGTTCTCGATTTCTTTAGCATTAATAACGCTGACAGCAGCAGGAACTTCTAATTCTCTTGCTTCAGTTCTTGTTGCCGTTACAACCATATAGTCAAGAGTATACTCCTGCAGCTCTTCGGCAAAAGCACCGGTGCTTGCGCACATCAAAGTACCGGTAATCAACGCAGTCATTAACAATCCTTTTTTCATTTTACTCATACTCCTATGAAAATATATTTATCGAAAAGTCCCTGCATATCCAGTCTTTCATGGTCATATGCCGGCGGCTTCACAATAGACGAAATAATGTCTGTATATCAACTCATCTAGTTAACATTATATATCATTTCAAACTATTTATCCACTTAATCTTCATAATTTTTTCATAGAAAATCACAAGAAAAAAAGCGGCACTAACGCACCGCTTTTTCAGTTACTATTCAAGGCTGTAAATGTAATTAATCATGATATTTTTATGCTAAATTATCAAAACCCTTTCAAAAACTCCTCCTGCTCTAAAACAACACAGTCACCATAAACCAAATGTGCCAGCTTCTGCACCGACCATACGCAATTCTGATGACCGATAAAAATGTATTTTTCATCAAGCAGAGCTACATTCCCGTTTTTTACCGCTCGCAAATTTTCTAAGCTCTTATCAGCTAAAAACTCACCCAGCAATTTCTCATCCTTAGCCTTATTATCCTTCCATGGCTTTGCAAGAAAGAAGAAATCCGGATTTATCTCTATCATGACCTCTTTATTGACTGTCTGTCCGGTATTCATTCCCAAATCTGCAATACCGTTTCTTATCTTGGCATGCTTGCAGATATCATCATACATGCAACCCTTGCCTCCATAGGACGCGTAATTGGCTGATACAAGAACAGTACTTTTACTGTAATGAAGCTCTTGTGGTATATTGCGTTCAATTCTCTCCAGTTTATCGTTCATTTTTTGGACTAAAATCTTACCACGCTGCTCTTCACCTACTAGCCGGGAAAGCTTGATAATTTCATTTTTGACTTCTTCTATATTTGTAGACAACCTTACAACATAAACAGGTATACCCATATCACGATAAGACTGAATTTTATCTGCACCAATTACCTCATTAACAATGAATATATCCGGCTTTAAAGCCAGAACTGCTTCCAATCCCGGATTTGTAATCTTATTTTCGACCAATGAACTTACCATATTGCCAAACGATTTTGCCGAGTTATCCATATTTTTAGATACAGACAGCATTTTTTCAGGCTCCACTAATCCCAAAAGGATGTTATCAAGATAAATATTGTTGGTCATAATTTTTTCCGGCTTCTTCTTTAGATTTACCTGATAACCGGTATCGTCCGTTACAACGATTGCGTTATCTTTGTCTGCAAGCTTCACAGATTGGCCAAAGTTTTCTGTTGCGCATCCGGAAAGAATACAGGCTATAACAAGCATAAGGATTAAGCGATACATATTTTCCCTTTCAAATTTAAACGAATATTACTTTACCGAGAGTATTAGCGGTGTTTTAAAACATGCTGTTTTTAAAAAGGTGACGCAGTTTTGCGCCACCTTGGGGAGAATCAAGTAATTAGAAGCGATATTCGTAGGACAAAGTCCAGTTGAACGGTTTATCCAGATTTTCACTGACATTGATCGAATTATCTCTGTCTAAGAGGTTGTAAAGATTTAAGGTAATACTGTTATTTTTGTCAGGATCATAGTTAATAACAGAATTCAACTTAATAATGTTTTTCAGCTTATGCAGGCTGCCGTAGGATGCATCCTCTCTATCACCCAAATAATAAAGGTTTACACCGACGCCAAGCTTGCTGTAATTGTACTTAGCGCCTGCAGTAAATTGGTATCTGGAGGATTGCTGAGTCCACTTGCCGGCATCTTTAGCCAAAGGATCCTGATAGGTTGCACCTAAATTGTATCTCCAATGTTCTCCGATTACTTTATCATATTCGAATTCAACACCGGTGTTTTTAAATTCGCCAAGATTTACCTGAATATAGGTGTCTGGATCAACTCCTGCCGGAGGAGTAATGCCTAATTGATTATATTTTTTCCAGGCAAACTTATCATCCATTCTCATTGTGAACACAGCTAATTTGCTGGAGGATGTATCGGTAATCTTCTTCAAGCCGGTTTCATAGGTCCAGCCCTCCTGAGGCTTCAACGCACCATTAGAACCCGTTTTGCTTCTGGAGTATCTGGAATTGATTGCCGGCATTTCAAAGGCCTTGCCAACGTTAATATACCAGCTGGTATTTTCATCCAGTTTATATAAGGTCTGTAATTGCGGCAAATATACATTGTGTGCGCCGTCAAAGCCGTTATTTTTTACATAATGTGCTCTTACACCGATATTAGTAGAGAACTTATCATCATATTTTTGATTCCAGGAGAAATAAGCTGCCAGGCTGTCTCTGGAAATAGCGTTGCTTCTATTGGCAATTTCTTCATAATGCTCTTTGTTGGCAGTTACACCGGTCAGTAATGTTGCTTTATCGGATAAAGTCCAGTCCTTGTTAATATCGTAGTTAATGGTGTACAGAATAATATTGCTGCTGGAACCGCTTCTTAAAACCTGTCCGTTAGGTTTATATTGCTTACCGTCTATTCTTCTTCTGTTGAAGGATAAATTAGATTTGAGCTTATCCTGTTCGTTGTTATAGAGTAAAGCTACATTATCTCTTTCATCATTATAGCTATAAGAAGTTTTATTCATGGTTCCGTCAGGATTGAGATATGTCATACCGGTATTTTTAGTTTCCGTATGCATATAATTAAGCGTAAAATCTTTAGCCAAGTTTACGCTTGCGAACAGATTATTTTTGGTATAAGCACGTCTGTCTGTATCGAATCCTTTGTAGTTGATAGAAGAGTTCTCAAATTTTTTATAATAGTCACGGCTGAAGCTCAAAATATATTTATCACCGCTGGAAGCAACATCATAACCCTTTTTATAGTTACCTGCTACAGCTTTAATGCTGTTGTTAATTTTTCCGGCTTTTTTGGTAATGATGTTAATAACGCCACCCATAGCTTCACTGCCATAAAGAACAGAATTAGAGCCTTTTACAACCTCAATTTTTTCTACGGCACTGATAGGAATGCCTGCGGTTGAATTGTAATTGTTCAGGTTGATAGGTGCACCGTTTAACAAAACCAAAGTGCCTTTGTCTAAACCGCGGATATAGGTACGACCCGTAGAGCTGCCATTATCGCCTTCACCGCCGGTATAGGAATAGCTTTGAATGCCAACAGTCTGCTCCAACGCATCAAATACACTTACATAACCGCGATTTTTAATTTCCTGTTCTGTAATAACGTTAGTTGTTGCAGGAACCTCAACATCACGCTTTTCTGTTCTTGTAGCTGTTACAACAACCTGGTCTAAAGAATACTCCTGCAGCTCTTCGGCAAAAGCAGCTGCACTACTGCACAAAACAGTACCGGTAATGAGGGCTGACATCAGCATACCCTTGGAAAAATTTGACTTCATGGTTTACTCATACTCCTTAAAAATATTTATTTTGACCACCTTTCCCCCGCCCAGTCTTGCATGGTCACAGGCTACTAAGCGCATCAAGCAAACTAACAGGCTATACGGCAATATAGCTATAAAAAATGCGCCCTTGCTTTTATAATCAGCAAAGGCGCAAGTTGCTCTTCTGATAGTATATAAGAAAAGCTCTAACAAAATTATAATTGTTTAGAACTTCTTCTTACTTACAAACAGTATACTATATAAATTGTTTCGACGCAATACATGTTACTATTTATTATTAAATTCGATTAGGAAATTTTTCTTTCAACCACAAAAACAGTATCGGCAATACCAAAAGCGTAAATACCGTCGACGTTATCATACCGCCGATGATAACCCACGCCATGCTCACGCGCGTTTCCGAGCCTGCGCTCAGCGAAAGCGCTGTCGGCAGCATGCCCACCACCATCGTCAGTGCTGTCATAAAGATAGGCTTCAGACGCGTTTTGCCTGCTTCGATTACCGCTGCCTTCGCCGTCATGCCTTCATGCATCAGCGTGAGCGTATAGTCCAACAGCAACGTGCCATTTTTCGCTACCAAACCATCCATAACCAGAATACCGATAAGTGAATACAGATTGATTGTATTATGCGTCAGCAGCAAACAGAAGATGGCACCGATAATACCAAGCGGCAGTGAAAACATACGGATGAACGGCGTGAATACCGATTCATAGAGCACTGCCAGCAGCAGATAAATCAACAGAAGTGACAGCGACAATGCCATAGCCATTTCGGCAAAGGAATCGTTCATCGTGGTCGCCTGACCGGAAAAAGCATAGCTACTCTTAAGACCTGCGGCATTGAGCTTTTGCGTAAGCTCCTTGACTACCTCATTCAGCGGTCTGTCCGTCAGATTACACTGGATGTTTATGATGCGCTCCTTGTTCACTCGACGAATCGTAATCGGGCCTACGCCCTCTTCTACGTCGGCAAGGTCGCCAAGAAAGACGCTTCCTCTGCCTGTCTGCACCGGAATAGCGCGCACGTCTTCAATATCATAGCCACTGCCACCGGCAAAGCGTACTGCAATATCGGTGTCATTGCCATGGTTTTGCACATCGCTCGCCAGAACGCCGGCACTGCGTCCGCCAATAGCGGCGTTAAAGGACTGCGCCACATCATTGACTGTCGCATGATAATATTTCAGCTTGTCGCGGTCCACCATCACCTTCAGCTCTGGCATGCCTTTAACATAGGAATTTTTGATATCCTTCAGGCCTGCAGTCGAAGCAAAAATCTGCTCTACCTTGGCGGAATCAGCCACGAGCTGATCCATATCGCTGCCCTTAAGCTCCACCTGTACCGGTGAGCGCACAAGGTTGCGACCACCCGAAACACCGGTAACGGATGACTGGATTTCGTTTACGCGCACCTTGATTTCGCCAAGATTCTGCTTGGCAAAGCTGCGAATGCCCTGTGCTACCTGCCACACGTCCCTGCTGCGCTCATCGCTGCTTTTGAGCGCGATAACCAGCTTGCCCATGCTCTGTGTGGTCGTTACATTAGTCATATAATGCTCGATTTCCGGCACCTTGGCCAAATAATCCTCAAACAGCAGCAAGGCCTCGTTGGTTTGGTCAGCGTTAAAGCCCGTAGGCAGCTCAATATTCACCTGAATCGCGCTTTCGTCGGTACGCGGCATGTACTCCGAGCCAACTATACCGAGCGGCACCAGCGCCACCGCCACCGCGAAGGCTGCCAGCACTCCCAGCACCAGCTTCTTCGGCTTTTCGATGCATTTGCGCAGCAGAACATCATATTTGGCAATTGTCTGCGCTTCCAAAGCATCTAGCCTGCTCCAAAGCTTGCCCTTAGGCTCCTCCGCGCCGTTTTTATAAAAGCGCGAAGCCAGCATCGGCGTCAGCGTAAAGGAAACGACAAGCGACATCAGCGTAGCAAAAACAATCGTCATGCCAAACTGCTTGAAGAACTGTCCTGTCGCGCTCTGCATAAAGGCAATCGGCAAAAATACCACCACGTCGCAAAGCGTCATAGCGATTGCCGCCATACCAATCTCATTACGTCCTTCCTCCGCTGCCACGTCGGCGCTTTTGCCCATCGCCAGAAAGCGATGGATATTCTCCAACACAACAATGGAGTCATCGACAAGAATACCGATACACAGCGCCATACCCATAAGTGACATCATATTGAAGGTAAAGCCTGCCAGATACATCAGGAAGAAGGTTGCAATAAGTGAGGTCGGAATGGCAATCATAACTGCCATAGAGGACTTCCAGCCACGCAGGAACAAATATAAAACAAGTCCTGTAGTCACAAGACCTTCGAGCAGCGTTTTTAGCGTGTTGCTTAGGGAATCGCGCACGAAATGCGACTGGTCATAAACAACTGTAAAAACGTAGTCAGGATAATCCTTGCGCAGAGTTTCCAGCTGCTGCAGCACGCCGTCTGCTGTGTCGACGATATTGGCACCGCTGGCCTTATAAACCTCCAGCGATACCGCCTCATTGCCGTCAACACGGCTATAGGCCACAGCACGTTTATCCTTGGCCTGCACGTTAGCCACCTGCCCCAGCTCGATATATCTGCCGCCTGTACCCTTAAGCTGCAGATGCTGAATCTCCTCCGGAGCCTTATACTGCGCCTGCAGACGCACGGTTTTTTCCAAAGCATCAGTATAGACAGAGCCGGAAGAAACAATAACGTTTTCCTTGCGCACCGCTGTAATAATATCCTGCAGAGTCAAACCGTAATAATTGAGCTTATCCTTGTCAACCTCGATTGCGATTTCCTTGGCACGTCCGCCTGTAACATCAACATCGGCTACGCCGGCTGCCTGCTGCAAGCGCTCCTTAAAGCTACTGTCTGCCAAGGCAAAAATATCGTCCAAGTTATCCTTAGACGTTACTGCAATCTGGATAATCGGATATTCTTCGGAAGAACGCTTGAGCACTGCAGGCTCATCAATATCCTCCGGCAGATTCTTACGGATACGGCTGACTTTTTTTGTTGCCTCAATCGCTACCATATCAGCATCAGCCTGACTGTCCAGCTCGACAAAAATCTCCGCACGTCCGGGACGGGTAGCGGAACGCACCTGCTTAAAGTGCGAAATTGAGGACAGTTCGTCCTCAATCGGCTTCGTCACCTGCTGTTCGACAGATTCCGTACTGGCGCCCGGATAGTTGACAATGACGCTGATAAATTTAGAGTCTACGTCCGGCAACAGCTCCACGCCAATGCGAAAGAAGCTGATAAGACCGAGGACGCAGACTAATATGTAAATCATGCAGATACCGATAGGCCGTTTAATAGAAAAGCGTGTAATATTCATTACTTCGCCTCCTCCTTGGCCACCTCAACCACCATGCCGTCACGCAGACGCGCAAGATTATCAAGGATAACCGTTTCGCCTATCTTCACACCCTGCACTATTTCAATGCTTTCATTATTACTTGCACCGGTAGTAACAGGCTTTTTCAGAGCCTTATTACCATTGCCCAGCACATAGACAAAATATTTGCCATCCCGTTCCAGAACGGCATTTTTAGGTAAATATATAGTGGATGGCTTTTGCAGAAAACGCAATTCACTTTTGGCAAACAAGCCTGCCTTTACATTGGAGCCAGGCTCATCCAGCCTGATGCGGAGGGTAAACTTGTTTGTTTCCCTGCTTCTTACAGGGCTCACATAAACAACAGTACCCCGGCATATTTCGCCAATCGCCTCCAGCTTCAGCTCGACCTGCGTGCCAACGGTCACAGAAGCAGCCTCGGCCTCTGTAATATCGCAGTCCACTGTAAAACCACTGTCATCCAAAAGGGTAAGCAGCCTGCTCCCTGCAGGCGCATAGCCACCCACTTCTGCATCGCGGTAGGTAATAATACCTGCGCGTGGTGCCTTAAAAATCAGATCGTGATACTTGTTTTGCGCAATAATGTACTCCTGCTCGCGTCTGGCAGCAATCTGCTCCTGACGATAGACCTGCGACGGTGTGCCATCATAGCTTTCCTGCTGCGCCAAAGCATCGTACTGCGCCTTTTTATTAGCCAGCGTCTGCTCCATGCTGTCCAGCTCGGACTTGGAAACAGCGCCCTGCGCATAAAGCTTACGGTAACGCTCTGCGTTGACCTGCGCCAGCTTATAGTCTGCCTCATAACGGATCAGACTGGTGTTATAGCTCACATCCGTAGTTGCCGCATTGGCTCCGGCCTCGGCATAGCGTGCCTTGGCCTTGAGCATTTCGGCGCGGGCATCATCAAGATGCTGCACCAGCAGAATATCTCCTGCCTGCACCTTGCTGCCCAAATCCACATTAATCTCATCGACGATGCCGGCATACTTATTGACGATATCAATCTGTGCCTTGGCCTTGAGCTGTCCAAAAAGATTAATGCTTTTATACAATGGTCGTCTGCTTACTGTCTGCGTGTGCACAATAGGTTTCATTACTGCTTTTTTTGACGTAGACTGGTTGGAGAGATGCCTGAGGCCCAGTGTCAAAGTAATGCCTATCACACAGATAGCAAGCAGACTAAGGAGTTTGTGTTGTAATATATAGTTTTTTGCCTGAGTAAAATCGGGGCGCAGCATTATTTTGTTGCTGCTTGGGCATCAGCAGCTACTGCCTGCTGGCAGATTTCCAGCATAGCCTCGGCGAAGCTGCCTGCGGGAACAGGAACAAACTTCAGCTCTTTGGCCTGATGGCTCAGCAGAGTTTTCTTGCTGCCATAAACATCCATTACCTCTACGCCGTAGGTTTTATCCTGCAGATTAAAGGTCATGACGATTTCACAGTATTGCACCTTCTCTTTTTTAGTCAGAGAAGCCTTGTATTTTTCATTGAGCTTTTTCAGCATATCCTTATCGGTAAAAACGGTTTTCGTCAACACGGAAATAATATTTTTATCGGGCAGGCCGTTAGTAACCTTGCTGAAGGTCAGGGAATCCATATCGTAAGCATAAATACCTACGTTATTTTCTACAACGATAGGCCAACGTGCCTGCTCCTGTTCTTCTTCGCTCGGTTTAGGCATCATGCTGATTTCCCAGTTCATGCCCTCTTGGGTTGCAGGCTTTTTGTCTGCATCAGCAGCAAATGCGGTTGCACAGCAAAATAAGGTCATTAATAAAATAAGCAATTTTTTCATAAAAGCTCCACTCCTTTATATGCTAATATATATATTAGTATACTATACTCTTATCTTTAATTCAAATTTCTTACAATACGAATTATATTTTCTTTAGACAGCTTCTGCAGCGTGTAATAATTGGCCTGCATAGCGGCGGCAACCTTCTTTGCCAGGCCCAGCTTGATAAAATCGCTTTCCGTATCAATAACCACCGAGGTAATTTTAGCCTTAGCGATTTTTTCAGCAATACTTATCGCTGCAGCTACAGGATCCTTTTCACCCTCATGCACGGCATTCGCGCGTCCGTCGGTTACAACAATCAGAATCGGCTCCAGCTCACTGTCACGCTTGTTCAGCATGGCCAGCGTCTGCAGCGACAGTGCCAAGCCGTCTGCCAGCGGCGTTTTACCACCGGTCGGCATTTCTGCCAGACGCTTCTGCGCCAGGTCCACGCTGCGGGTAATCGGCAGCAGCATATCCGCCTTATCACGACGGAATGCAATCATACCTACGCGGTCACGCTTTTGGTACGCCTCCTGCAGCATGTAGAAAATGGCACCCTTAACGGCGCGCATACGCTCACGTGCACCCATAGAGCCGCTGGCATCCACTGCAAACAGGAAGGTATTGCCGATGCGTTTTTCGCGCACCTTCTGGCGTAAATCCTCCTCCTTGATGTTCAGCGCACAGCCGTTATCCTCACGCAAACGCTGAAACGGCGCTGCAGCACGGATGGTTGCGTCAAAGGCCAAGTCCGTAACCTTGCTTTTAGGCTGTTCGGCGCGCACATAACGTCCCTGCTTCAGGTCAGTCTTGGTCACGCTGCGTTTGCCGCTGCCACGGCGCACATTGCGGTCCTTGCCCAAATCCAGCAGCATCTTCGGCAGGCGGAAGCTTTTGTTGATATCGGCAAGCTGCTCCTCCGGTGCCAGGTTGTTATTGTTACGCTCCTTCTGCTGCTCGTCCTCGTCGCTTTCGTCGTCCTCGTCCTCATCGTCGGAAGCATCGTCATCTTCGTCATCATCGCCGTTATCCAAGGGCGGTGGTGGCGGCAGCTGGTTATCTTCGTTGTCCTCGTCGTTATTATCATCGTCAGGATTATCTTCGTTATCCTGCTCGTTTTCATCTTCGTTTTGGTTATCGTCCTGTTGCTCCTGCTCCTCGGGCTGTTGCTCGGGCGGCTTGCGCATACGGTGCGGCAGCACGAACTGTGCGGCCTCCTCCACGTCCTTCGGCAGCACGTAAGCACGCCCCGCCATGGCGGCGATAGCACGCGCAGCCTCGAGCAGATAAATTTCCGCACGATGGCCGGCACAAAAAGCCTGCGAGCACAGCTGAGCGGCAAGCATCAGCATCGCATCGCTCACCTCAACCTGCGGCAGCAGCTCACGCGCTGCCTGCACCTTCGCTGCCAGGGCAGCGGTTTCTTCCGCATACTGCTCACAAAACGCAAGGGTATTGTTACTATATGCCAATGCACGTTGGATAACCTCCACGCGCTGACCGATATCCTGCAGTGCCTGCATATCTGCGTACATGCCGAAACGGTCCAGAATATGTCCGGGCAGAGTGCCCTCCTCCGGATTCATCGTAGCAATGACGGTCGTGCGCACCTCATGGCTGCAGCTGATGCCGTCACGCTCCACATTGTTAATGCCTGCGCTGTTGGCATCCAATGCCGCTGTCAGCAGCTCCTGACGCAGCAGGTTGGCTTCATCAATATAAAGAATGTTATCCGTAGCACGTGCCAGAATGCCCGGTGAAAAGCGTTTTTCGCCCAGGCTTACGGCAGCCTCCAAGTCAATGCTGCCAAAAAGCATATCCTCTGTTACATTCAGCGGCAACGTCAGCATCCTTTGCGCACCAATTAAACTCTGCACACTGCGTGCCAGCACGGATTTTGCCGTACCCTTGGCACCGCCTATGAGCAGGCCGCCTGCTCTGCGGTTGACAAGAGCAATGAGCAAGGCCTTTTTAGCCTCCTCCTGCCCCACCACCGCAGCAAAGGGATAGAGATTATTTTTAAGCATAGTCAACGCTCCTTAGGCTTCGGCAGCCAAAAAGCTTTCTACCTTATTCCAATCCAGCTCGCCCTCTTCAAACGGACGGCGGCGCATACGGTGCGGCAGCACCAGCTTAGCAGCTTCCTTCAGGTCATCAAGGTTAGCCTGCTTGCGGCCGTTGAAGGCAGCCAGGGTCAGCGCTGTTTTGATCACAGTAATATCCGCACGGTGACCGTCTACGCCCAGCTCAACAGAAAGCTTGGCCACAGTTTCCAGCAGCTTGTCATCAATAGTTACCTCCGGCAGCAGCTTGCCGGCAGCAATAATTTTTTCTGCCAGCTCCTCCTGTGCTTCCTTATAACCAGCGATAAAGCTTTCAGCATCATTTTCATAAGCCAGACGGCGCTTGATTACCTCTACGCGCTGCAGCGGATCATGCTCGCCGGTCACGACAACGCTCAGACCAAAGCGGTCCAAAAGCTGCGGGCGGATATCACCCTCTTCGGGGTTCATAGTGCCTACCAGCACAAAGCGTGCGGGATGGGAATAGGAAACGCCCTCGCGTTCAACGGTGTTTACGCCCATGGCAGCGGCGTCCAGCAGAACGTCTACAACGTGGTCATCCAGCAGATTGATTTCATCTACATATAAAATGTTACGGTTGGCCTGCGCCAAAATACCTGGTTCAAACTTTTTCTCGCCATGCTTAATTGCATGCTCAATATCCAATGTGCCGACAACGCGGTCCTCGGTTGCGCTTACAGGCAGTTCAACTACGCGCATGTTGATGGTTTCCTCCGGCAAGGTGCCCTCTGCCTGCAGCTTAGCAGTACAGTCATCGCACAGCTGGCTGCTGTGCGGGTCACAGTGGAAGCGGCAGCCGTACACGGCCGCCATAGGCGGCAGCAGCTCGGCAAGAGCGCGCACAGCGGTGGACTTCGCCGTGCCCTTTTCACCTTTAATCAAAACACCACCCAAGGCCGGGTTGATAACATTCAAAATCAGGGACAGCTTCATTTTCTCCTGTCCTACAATCGCAGTAAAAGGATATACAGCAGTACGTTTCATTTATATTCCTCCATTTATTAAAAAAGAGCTATCAATAAAATATGTATCTAATTATATAGTGTCTACTAGGTATACACGCAAGCGATTTAGTGAAAATTTTTATTCATCGCCGCGTTCTTCAATTTCTCCTTCAATATTCAGCAGCAGCTCCTGTAGCGACTGCTTTGTTTGCGGCTTAGCGTTCCACAGCTGGCGCTGCTCCGCCTCCAGCAAAACCTCCGTCAGTCTGCGCAGCGCCCAGGGATTAACCTCAGCAAACCATTTTTGCATATCTTTGTCCAAAGCGTACTTTTCCGCAAACTTTTCATACATCCAGTCCTCCATAACAGCGCTGGTAGCATCCCATTGGAAACAGTTATCAACATAGGTTGCCAAATCGCCTGCTCCCTTATAGCCAAACTCCTTCATGCCCCGGATATATTTGGGGTTAATCGCTTCACCGCGGAACAGGCGCTTGACCTCTTCCGCCAACGTGCGAATCACAACATGCTGACGGTCGGAGCTGTCACTGCAATAGTTTTTCGGCATCTTGCCGCTGAAATTACGCACTGCAGCAATCATGCCGCCACGGTAAGCGTTATAATCATCGGAATTCAACAAGTTAGACTCGCGGTTATCAATATTGCTTACAGTAACCTCCAGCTTTGCCATCCGCTCTGTAAACAGCTGCGGCCTGTACTGACCTTTTTCGCCCTCGCCATAGACATGTGCACCCCAACGCACATACACATCAGCAATATCGCCCAGGTCATCCCAATTGCGGGAAGCCAAAAGTGCGCTCACGCCCGCGCCATGCGCTCCCGGCGAATCGCCGAAAATGCGGTAGGATGCCTGCCTCCAAGCCAGCTTCTTATCCACGCCCTCGCTTTCTAATCGTTGAGATTCCTCCACCACATGCTTGCGCACAAAGTTGTCTTCAAAGCTTTCGTCAAGCGCTGCCACCTGCTGTACTGCTTTATCCAGCCAGCAAACTGCTCCCGGCAGCGTATCACGGAACAGACTACTGATGCGTCCGGTAACATCAACACGCGGACGCTTCAGCTCATCAAGCGGAATAATCTCTATGCCTGTCACCTTCAGCGTTCCCTTCTGCCAAACAGGACGCACGCCCATCAGGCGCATAAATTCCGCCATACACTGACCATTAGAGCGCATGTTATAGGTTGCCCACAGCAAAATACCAACACTTTCGGGATAACGCCCTTCCTCCGCCACAAACTTGTTGATTACGTCCTCTGCCATCTGTGAACCGATTTTCCACGCTACGGGAGTAGGCAGCAGCTGCGGGTCAACGCCGTAAAAATTGCGTCCAGTCGGCAAAATCTCGGCACCTCCGCTCGTAGGCGCACCGCCGGCGCTAGGCTCAATATATTCTGACTGCAGCGCACGGATGCAGTTGCTGCGTTCCCAGGTAGTATGCGCCAGGCTGGGATACAGCTTGTCGCAGATGAAGCCGGCGATTTTTATAATATCCTGCTGCACAGTCTCATCCCAACACTTTACGCACTCCAACGCCCGCAATTTATCTTCGTGGACTACGAAACCATCATTTTGCAGCAGACGGATAATCTCCAAGCATTGGCCGTTAATTTTATCAAGCAGCATACCGTAGCTCAAAATACCGTCCGGCAACAGCTTACTACTGTTGTCAATCAGCTCATAATAATCATAGCCGTAAGCCTGTGCCAATGTTTTAGGCAGTGACGGCATATCGGGATTTTCCAAGCGCACCAACGCATAAAGATATTCCGTAAGCTTTTCGCCATGCGGCGGATTGCCCATGATATGCAGGCCGGTAGTCATCTGCATATTCTTCAAATCCGTTAGATATGTGTGCAGATGTCCTACATAATCGTCAAAATCGGCAGCATCCTCCTCACGCACCTCGTCCGTAAGATCGGCAGCAGCAGCCTTTTCTCTGATTTGTGCCATAGGTTCACTCAAATCTGCATCCTTATCTGCCTTAAAATGCACATATTCCTCCAAGGCCTTTTCCAGCTCCGCCAGCTCATCATACACACCGCTGATGCTAAGCGGCGCCGAAAGATAGCTGATAAGGCAGGCAGCACTGCGGCGCTTGGCCTGTATGCCCTCGCCGGTATCAACAACCCAGTAGGGATAAACATTCGGCAAATCACCGGTACAGATATCGGGATAGCACTCATCCCCCATCGCTACGCCCTTACCGGGCAGCCATTCCAAGCTGCCGTGCGTACCAATATGCATCATAGCATCAGCGCCCCAGATATCGCGCAGCCAATGATAAAAGCCCAAATAATGGTGTGTCGGCGCGCAGTCAGGCGAATGGTAAATTTTATCCGGATTCTCACCAAAGCCACGCGGTGGCTGCATCGTAATAAAAATATTGCCGTTCAGCGTACCGGGAACAAGCAGGAAATCATCGTAAAAGAAAACCTCTCCCGGCGCTTCGCCCCAATCCTTGGCCAAGCGCTGCTGTACCTTTTCCGGAAGCGTCTTATAATAATCGCGGTATGCACTGACGAGGAGCTTGGCATCGGCATTATCAATCTGCTTTTCGCTCATATAGTCCCTGTCATTCGTCGCGCCGGCAATCAGCTCGTCAATAAACTCCTGCCTGTCTGCCGGAATATGGTCAACGACATAACCTGCATCCCGCAAATCTTGCAGCAGCAAACGCACGCTTTCAATGCTGTCAATTGCCGCGCAACTTCCAATGTTGGAATTTGTTGACGGATGGTTGTGAAAAACAATGGCTATTTTCTTTTCGGCATTCGGCTTAATACGCAAAAGTGCCAGCTTTTTCGCCTTCCGCACCAGCATATTCATGCGCTCTGCAATCTCCTGCGTAACCTGCTTGCCCTCAGCATCACGCTCCATCGTCGTCACAGGGCAGCTATGGATAATACCATCAAATTCCGGCAGACTCACACTGTACGCCACCTCTACGGCACTCATGCCGTCAAAGTTTTCATACCATTCCTGATATGAACGATACAAGGTATAGGCCTGCAGTACCGTGATATTGAGCTTGGTCAAATCATCAAGTGCGCAGGCACGGATGCTAAACAGTGAAAATTTTATAGTGTTGATGAAAACATCGGCATAGCATTTGCCGTCCGCGCAAACATACTTGCTTAAGGCTTCTTTAAAGCCGCCGCAGCCGCTTGCGGCGTCAGGCGAGCTTGTGGAGAAGAAGCATAAGGCGTTGCACTCCAGCGCTTCAATCTCTCTGACTACCGCATCTGCAAAAACGGTATTGCCCCACAGCCAGTCACTGCGGGAGAAAACAACAGCCAGCGTAGGTCTGTCCGCCTTGCAAAAATCACGGCGATATTCCTCCACATCATGATAAATTTTGGCTGCTTGCGGATGATAAATACCATCCCACGGCAAAAGCTCGGGAGCAGGCACATTACATCCTGCCTGCAAAAACTGCTGCGCCAACCACAGCCACAAATTTGTCCAGTTCTGCAAACCTCCGAATTTATAATAATCATTTATCCGCTTCAGCTCCTCCTCAGACAGACCGCCGTGCAGTATATCCTCCGGATTACCGGTCATCAGATAGACGTGCTTCTTTTTGTTGGCCAGCAGATAGGATGAAGATTCAGACAAAAACTTGGTGCTAAGTCCTGTGCCCATCCAGGGGAAGATTACTACCTCCGCCTGCTGCAGCTGCTTTTCCATATCCTTCGTCCACTCTATATCGCTTGGAACATACAGCACCTGTCCTGCAACAGCTTCATGCGTCTGCTGTGCCAGCTTCAATGCGTCCTGCAGATAGGCTGCAGTTTGCTCCATATTGGTGAGAAATAAAATTTTCGACATTCTTTCACCTCATTTTCCTTTTATATGAAAAAGCAGGACGGAATAAATCCGCCCCACTTTTTTAGGAATGTGAATTATGAAAAAGGTTAAGTTTTATAAAATATGCTTAGAATGCATATTCCATGCCTACCAGGAAGGAACGGCCGGGAGCACGCCACCATTGTCCGTCAGGATCTGCACTCCAGTTATAACGGGCATTAGAATGCTCTGCATAGAATTTATCGAAGATATTATTGACTTTGAAATAAATCTTCGCATTCTTATTAACATTGTAGTTCATAGATGCATCCCAAACAAAGTAGGTTGTTGCCGGGAAGAAAGCATCTACGGCATCTGCAGACTGCGGTCCCATACGGTCAATAACGCCCTTACCGATCAGGCTGGCATTAAAGTCTTTGTTGTCATAATCCAGGCCGATATCCCAAGCGCCTTTCGGTACATAGCCGTCAACATTTTTTGCACGTTGAGCAGTCGCATCAATAACTGAATGTGTATAGCCAACATAAGTAGAGAATTGCGGTGTAAATTGTTTTTTCAGTTGGATATCCCAACCGCGCGCTTTTTCATCACCAACATTCGTATACTTAGGATATACATAACCAATTCTATTCTCAGAATAACGTTTAAATGCATGTGCAGATAATACAAAGGTATCATCAAATTTATGGTTAATGCCTATTTCCTTGGTATTACCTGTTTCCGGCTTGATATTCGGATTGCCGTATGCTGCACTGTAAAGGTTGCTTGGAGAAGGCGGAATAAAATACTCGCTGTAGCTTACATAGACATTAGTTCTGTCTTTATTAAAGGTATAACCCAGGTTAGCACTAGGAGTAGTGTGCTTGCCAAAGCCGGAGTTATTATCATGACGCACACCGGCAGTCAGCTTCAGCTGGTCTGTAATATCAAACTGATCCTGCAGGAAGAAGGCTCTGTTCATCATCTTCTTGCCATTAAATGTAATAACCTTATCATGGCTGAACTCAAAGCCTGCAGTCAGTAAATGATTGCCTAACTGTGTAGACAGTTGGTCAGTAATACGTTTGGTATTGGTTTTTGTCTTATAGCCATTGAAATCAGTATCATTATCCAGATTTACGAAAGATAAAACATTCGTAGTATTGCCATCAAAATCACTGTTCAAAATAAATTTATAGTTTTGATTGTCTACTTTACCATTCTTCAAAGCAGGCTCCCACAAAGCAGTATATTTATAATCTGCTTTATAAGAATCATAAGTAGCTGTCAGCTCATGCTTATCGCTCAGTTTTTTAGTGATTTTGAAATTAGTGCTGGTAGACTTGGAAGAAGACGGTGTAGTTACACCTTCACCATCTTTGAAATCGCCACTGAGGTTTCTGCTGACGTTAGCATCATATGACCAGTCTTTTTCTTTGCCGGACTGACCCATATAGTAATTTGTTATGCTATTGCTGCCGCCGTCTACACGGAAATAAGTAGAAATTTTTTCCGGTTTTTTGGTAATAATATTGATAACACCGCCCTTAGCATCGGAACCGTAAAGAGTAGAAGCAGAACCTTTCAGAACCTCAATACGTTCAACATTATCCATGTTCTTGAGCATTACCGCAGAAACACGATTGCTTACATTGTTAATCTTAACGCCATCTACCAATACAACAATTTCATCAGCACCGTTGATTTTCAAAGTATTGCTGCTATCATAGCCGGCAGGAGCATAGTTGCCGATATAGACACCGGGAACCATGCGCAGTGCTTCGGATAAATCACTATAATGTCTTTCCTTAATTTCCTTACTTGTGATAACACTTACATTTGCATTAGCTTTAAATGCTTCTACCGGAGTTCTTGTTGCCGTAACAACCATCGTATCCAAAAAATATTCCGGAGTGTTTTCAGCAGCAAAAGCTGTTGTACCCCATACTACACTTGTACTCATAAGTGCAGACATCAATACCGCGTTACTCAATACCTTGACTTTGTTCATTGTTGATTTTCAATCCTTTCATAATCATCGGTTTAGTTTTTGTTCACGTACAAACACAGCTAGTCTTTCATAGTCCTGCGCTATCTATTGAACCATGAGTTATCATAAACGATATAGCAATCATATAGTAAAGTGTTTTTATTTTAGCTTCTCCACTTTTTGAGAATTGTTCCTTTCTTGCGTAAAAAAGTCGGCAAGCAGTATTTCACCGCTCACCGACGTCATTGATAATTTTATTTACTATATACAGCGTCTGCCAAATCCTCTACAGCGTTGACAATATACTGCGACACGCACAATACATGCTTAGCCGGCACCGTATAAACCTTTCTGTTTTTCACAGCATCCGTTGTCAGATAGCCGGGATTATTCAACAGATCTTCCTCCATCTGCTTCGGATCATGCTGGCCGTCATAATTCCAGCCTGCGAGTAAAAACACCTCCGGATTGAGCTGAACCACGGCCTCCTGATTGACGATACCAGGCTTATCATAATGCAGCTCCTCCAAGGCATTGCGGACCTGTGCATATCTGCAGACATCGTTAAACGAAGCCTCCTGACTGTAATAAGCACCGTTACTGCGCATAAAAACAATGCGCTTCTGTTTTTCCTTAGGAATTTTGCCTATTTTATCCTGCACCTTCTTCAGATGCTCATTCATCGCGGTAACCATCATTTCGCCGCGTTCCTTTTCGCCAACGGCCTCGCCCAGAAAGCGTATACACTGGCGCACATCTTCAAAGCTTTTGGGAGTTTTATAAACATAAACCTGCAGGTTCATATCGCGTAGCGACTGAATAACCTCCGGCTTAACAAAATCCGGTATCAATATTAAATCAGGGTGCAACGCCATAATTGCCTCCGAGCTTTGGCCATCTACTCTGCTGCCCACACTCTGCGCCCGCTCTACAATATTGGATATCCCCGGGTCGTCCACCAGACGTGAGAAGGCAGCAATGCGACTGCTTGGTACAAGGTCAATGAGGATTTCATCCGTGCTTATAGACATAGATATAATGCGCTGGGGTTTTTCTTTAAAATACAGCTTATCCCCCTGCGAATCCGTAACAGTATAGGCTGCAGTACTGTTCAATTTTTGCGCACTATCACTGCTGCAGCCTGCAACTATTAATAGTATACTCAAACACAGCAGCAGTGCTGTTATTATCTTTTGATATTTTTGTTTCGGCATATTTTCTTCATCCTTTATTTTCCTTCAGTATAGCTATTATAGCACGAACATCAGCTTTCGACATAAGCAAGTTATAGCAGTTTGGCATATGAAAAAGGCAGAACAGATTTTGCTCTGCTCCGCCTTTCTCAAAGGAGTTAAGTGTATATGAATAAGGTTAGGGGCTGATTAGAAGGTGTATTCTACGCCAACCTCAAAGTTTCTGCCCGGTGCAGAATACCAAGAAGTGCCGGTTTCAGGCAGCAAGCAGGCTCTTTGCTCAGTATAAAGTCTGTCAAAGACGTTATTGCATTTTGCATAAATATTGATAACCTTAGACGGTTTATAGTTCATGCCTAAATCAAATACCCAATAGGTATGATAGGAGCTTGCTTCTGCAGAGGTATTATCACCATAGGTTTTGGCAAAACCACCTTGCTTTGCAATGGTACCACGAGCAGCCAGATTAGCACTAAATTTTTCCAGATCATAGCTTATGCCAATGTTCCACGCACTACGCGGAACTCTGCCATCGCTGTTCGGGTTTTTATTAGGAGCAGTCGGTTTAATATAAGTATAGGTATAACCAACATTAGTAGACAGATGGCTGTCAAAGGCCTTGCGTACCTGAACATCAAAACCAGTAGCAACTTCCTCACCAGAGTTCAAATATTTCTTAGTGCCAGAATCATAATTAATGGTATCCTTCATATCACGTCTGAAAACATGCACACTGCTTACAAATGTCGGATCAAAGCGATAATTTACACCACCCTCAAATGCAGAACCAGTTTCCGGATTCAAATCAGGTGTACCATATTGACCATACAATTGAGACGGATAAGGAGCTACAAAGAATTTTTTAAAGCCCAAATAATAATTTAGCTTATCATTCGGAGTATTACCTAAAACAATGCTTGGCAACCATTTAGAACCATAATTGGAATCGTCATTATAACGCAAACCATAGGACAAACTCCATGTATCAGTTAAAGCAAAATCGTCATTAATATAGATTGCTTTATTAGTTGTGCTCTTATCGCTGTATTTACTGGAAGCACTAGTCATGTAATTGTCAACCTTGTCTTTATACCATTCAAAACCACCAACAAGAGTATGTTTATCATCAGCCTTCACAGTAACTTGATCACTCAAACCCATAGAACTGTAGTGATAAATATAAGGTTGAGTTGTTGCATTAGTTTTACCAGGATTCTTCCAAGTAATTTCATCAGAAACATGTTTATTTCTGTATAATGCCAGCTGATTAGTAACCTTGTCGCTCATTTTTTGAGTATATACGATATTCAGCTTGCTGTTATCTTTACTACCTGTATTGAACTGATTATTTGCCTTATTTGAAGCAACCACATTCCAGCCACCAGTAGGACGCAGATAATCAGCCTTATAAGTCTGATAGGTTACGTTAATATCGGCATTATCATCAAATTTCTTACCAATCTTGATCATATTGTTTTCGGAATTCAAATGCTCAGGAATTTCTCTGTTCCAACCATCTTTAAAATGTCCGGAAATCTTCTTTTGTAACGCCAAGTCCCAATAGAAGCCATCCACATTGCCTCTATGAGTCAAGTTGTAGCGTTCCTTACCATAACTGCCGGTTGCTGCTGCCAATTTGGTAGATACACCATTTTCAGTAGCTTTTCTTGTAATAATGTTAATAACACCGCCAGCTGCATCAGCGCCATACAAAGTAGAGGCAGAGCTTTTTAAAACCTCAATACGCTCAATAGAATCCATATTGGATAATTCAGATGTAGCCATTTTTCCATATGTGCTAGAACTGCCATTGATATTTGCACGCACACCATCAATCAAAACTACAACCTTATCACTGCCATTTAAGATTAAGCTGTTTGAACTATATACTTCACCAGTATTACCATACCCTGAAATGGTAACACCAGGAATATCTCTCAATGCATCTTGAACATTAGAATAATGATTTTTCTCAATAGTATCTCTAGTAACTACACTAATATTAGCATTAGCCTTGAACTCTTCTACCGGTGTTCTGGTTGCAGTTACAACTAATTCTCCCAGCATATACTCCGGTGTTTCATCAGCATAAACCGCTGATGCACTACCCAAAAGCAGTGTCAAAAGCACCGCGCTGCTCAAACCCTTAACAACCTTCATAAATTTGCACATCCTTTACTCATACTTTATTTGCAGGTAATTCTTTAGGTTAAAATATTCTATCTGCAAATCATTTTCATTAAATAGCATATGCAAGTATAAACTATATACCGTTCATACAGTCAAGGGAAAATTTATTCTCCTCGTTCCTCCAATTCCCCCTCCATCGACAGAAACAGCTCCTGCAAGGCCTGCTTTGTTTCCGGCTTAGCCTGCCACATACCACGCTGCTCCGCCTCCAGCAAAACTTCCGTAATACGGTGCAACGCCCACGGATTTACCTCCTGCATCCATTGCTGCATATCCTTATCCAAAGCATATTTTCCTGCATATTTTTCATACATCCAGTCTTCCATAATATCACTGGTCGCATCCCACTGATAGCTCACAGCAACATACGTTGCCAAGTCACCGGCACCCTTATAGCCATGCTTCTTCATACCTGCAATATATTTGGGATTCATCGCCTCACCGCGAAACCAACGCTTCAGCTCTTCCGTAAGGCTACGCAGCTGCACCTTGCTTCTGTCCGAACTATCGCTGACATAATTACGCGGCATACTGCCCTTGTAACTGCGTACTGCTGCAATCATACCGCCGCGATAATTATTATAATCATCTCCGCTTAGCATAGAAGATTCCCTGTGGTCAACATTTTGCACGGTAACATCTATCTGAGCCATACGCTTTTTAAAGACCTCCGGCATATAGGTGCCTTCACTGCCCTTACCATAAGCATGTGCGCCCCATCTGGTATATACTGCAGCAATATCATCAATCGTTTCCCAATTTTTAGCTTCTAAAACAGCACCTGTACCGGCTCCATGTGCTCCCGGAGGATCACCGAACACGCGATACGAAGCCTGTCGCCAGGCTGCCTGCTTATCCAAGCCTGATTTTTCCAGCTCGCCTGCTTCCTCCAACACATGCTTACGCACAAAGTTCAATTCCGTCGGTTCATCTAAGGCGGCAACCCTCTGCGCAGCATCATCTAGCCAGATAACACTTCCTGGCATACTGTCCCTAAAGAGACCACTGATGCGTCCGGTTACATCTACACGCGGACGCTGCAGCTCCTCCAAAGGAATAACCTCCAAATCAATGACACGTTGGCTTCCAGGCTGCCACACGGGACGTAAGCCCATCAGATATAAGAATTCGGCAACGCATTGTCCGTGATTACGCAAATTACTCGTAGCCCACAAAATTATACCGACGCTTTCCGGATAACGTCCTTCTTCTTCGATAAATCTGCCGATAACATCCTCTGCCATCTGCTTACCGATTTCCCAAGCAGGCTTCGTCGGCAGGCAGCGTGGGTCGATACTATAAAAGTTGCGTCCCGTAGGCAGCAAATCAGCTCCGCCGCTTGTAGGCGCACCGCTGGGACAAGGGTCAATATATTTGCCGTTTAATGCGTTTAAAGTATTTTGCTGCTCCAAGGTAGTCATAAGCAGACTGGGGGCAATATGCTCGCAGATATACGTCAGAGATTGCAGCAGCTTATCCCGCATTTCCCCCTGTAAATCCTTCGCCCAGGATAAGATAAATACTTCTTCAATTTTAGCAGCATCAAAAGAATTTTTTTACAAAATCAAGATAGCTTCTTTTGCCTGCTCGCGTATTTTGTCCAAAAGCATACCATAGGTCATGCTGCCATCAGCCAGCATCTGCTCACTATGCTCCATCAGCTCATAATAATCATGCCCATGCATATCAGCAAGGTTTTTCATCAATGACGGTACCTTGCCGTTATCCAGCTTCGTCAACGCCAGCAGATATTCTACCAGCTCTTCTCCCTCCGGAGGCACGCCCAAAACATGCAGGCCTGTACTGATCTGCATATTCTTTAAATCAGTAATAAAGTTATGCAGCTTACCAATATACTCATCAAAATTCGATGCTTCGCTTTCCGGAACTTCCTCATCAAGATTACATTCTGTTGCTTTGCTGCGAATCATTTCTTTGATGCTGTCCATCCCTCCGGCAGCTGCTGCATCATTTTTAAAATGACAATATTCCTCCAACAAATTTTCCAAATCAGCCAATTCCTCATAAGTACCGGAAACACTCATCGGCGCAGATAAATAACTGATGAGACAGGCTGCACTGCGACGTTTAGCCTGAATACCTTCGCCTGTACAGGTAATCCAATAGGGATATATGTTAGGAATATCACCTGTACAGATATCAGGATAGCAGGCATTGCTCATAGCATTGCCTTTTCCCGGCAACCATTCCAAATTACCGTGCGTTCCCACGTGAATCATGGCATCCGCGTTCCAAATATCACGCAGCCAATGATAAAAGCCAAGATAATGATGTGTAGGTGCGCAATCCGGCGAATGATAAATTTTTCCCGGATCATCACCAAAGCCACGCGGAGGCTGAACCGTAATAAAAACATTGCCGTTGAGCATACCGGGAACAATCAACACATCGCCGTAGCGAAAAACTTCCCCCGGTGCTTCGCCCCAGTCGCGTAAAAGCTGTTCCTGTGTTTTTTTAGGAAGCTGCTCATAAAAGCTCGCATAATCCAGTTTTTGCAGCTTACCGTCAGCTGTTTCCAATAACGCCTCCGAAATGAAGCGTCGGTCATTAGTAGCATGTGCCGTAATATCTTTTACAAAGGCCTGACTGTCTGTCGGTATATTATCCAGCCTGTATCCCTGCTTTTGCATTTCTTCCAACAGCAGGCGTACGCTTTCAATCGAATCCAGACTGGCAGCGCTGCCGATATTGGAATTGGTCGGCGGATAATTATGAAAAACTATCGCTATTTTTTTATCACAAGGCTTTTTATAACGCAACGAGGCCAGTTTGCGCGCCTTTCTTGCCAGCATATCAATGCGGTCTGCAAGCGGCATGCGGTAATGTGTACCGTCCTCACGTTCCTCATTGGTGGAAACCGGCACAGAATGCAGAGCTCCGTCAAATTCAGGCATGCACACAGCATAGGAAACCTCATTCGGAGTTAGGCCAACCATGCTCTGCTGCCACCATTTAGAAGGCATATAGGTATTTACTACCTGTAGCACAGGAACTCCCAGCTGCTGCAAATCCCGCAGCTTTAAAAAACCTGTTACTGTCAACGAAAAAACAAACGGATTTATCAGAACATCAATACAAGGCAGGCCGTTTTTATAGAAAAATCTTTCAAATGCTGTTGCCAAACTTACCGCACCGGTCTTTTCGTTCGGCATCGTGGTACTGAACACAGCAATAACATTACAGTTTTGTGCTTCTATCGCCTTGATAATCTCATTTTGATATGCAAGGCGTTGCCAAAGCCAATCCTCACGCGAAAAGATAAAACCCACAGTAGGCTTGCTGCTGTCATAATGCTTTGCCAGATAAGCATCAAGCTCGACGAACTCATGCTTAAATTCCGGATGATAGATTCCGCACCACGGCAGATGCTCCGGCAGCTTATAAGCTCCCTTTTGCTGCGTAAAGGCAGCAACAAGATATAAGCACAGATTCTGATAATTCTTCAGACCACCACAGGCCAGATATTCCTTCAGCAGGCTCTTTTGCTCCTCCTGCAGGCCGTAATCCATCTTATCATCACCTGGGTCAATGATATCAAAAAGATGACACAGCTTCTTTTGCTGTAAAAAGGCAGAAGCTTTTTTCAGATAATCACAGCTCAAACCTGTACCCATCCAGGTACAAAAGAAAAATTTTGCCCCCTGCAGCTTTTGCTTCCAATAGCCGTTCCACTGCTCACTGTCGTTGATTTGGATTACTTCTACAGCATTGCTGATTTCTTTGTCCTCTATGGCATTTAAGGCATCACGCATCCCAACATAATGGGGTTCCATGTTGGTCACAAAAATAATTTCTGCCATCTCCCTGCTCCTCTCAGCTTACTTAAAATATTCAGGATATACCAGCTTATCAATAGCCAAAACACTGTCGGCAACATATTGGCTCACACAATACATATCCTGACCGGACAGCGTTACCAAATTTTTATTTTGAATTGCTTTTACGCTTTGTAAAGACTGGTCATTGAGCAATTCCTTTTCTGTTTCCAGAGTATGAGTGGGCGCACCGTTCCACCCCGGCATAATAATGACATCAGGATTGCACTGAACGATAAATTCCTTGGAGACCGTGGTATTCTGCCCTGTCTGCAATTGCTCCATACAATTATCAACCTGCGCATATTTGCAGATATCGGCAAAACGCGAACCTTTAGTCCCAATCACACCATGACCTGACATCACAACAATCTTTTTCTGCTGTTTGATATTGGCAGCCTTGATAACTGCTTGGGCCTTGGCGATTTTGGCATCATATTCCTTAATCACCGCTTCACCCTGCTGCTTAGCATCAACGACATCGGCAATCTCACGAATCGCTTTTTTTATATCCGCCACCGTATATGGTGTTTTATAAACATAGACGCTAATACCCATATCGCGGATAGTCTGAATGCTGTCTGGCGTCCACCAGTCTCCCAAAATGACAAGGTCCGGTTTTAAGGCCATGATACGCTCTACACTCGGCGTGCCTTTAATGCGCTCCTTGACCGCCTTGCTTTTTTCCACGACATGCGAAATTCCTGCATCATCACAAAGATAGCTTACAGAAGCTATACGCTCCGGCTCCACTAAACCAAGCAAAATTTCATCACAGCTGATAGAAAAGGAAACTATCCGCATAGGATGTGCAGGTACCTTTACCTCATAGCCCTTGGCGTCCTTGACAACTCTCGTTCCGTTGTTTTCCGGCTTATCATTGCCGCATCCTAGGCAAGAACAACATGCTATAATTACACAAATAAAAAATACTGCTAACTTTTTCACTGTCATTCACCTTAAATATCTGCCAAATTTATTATTACAAATTCTGTAGACAAAACCAGTTTCTTTACTTCATCAAAATCTATAATCAGCACTGCTTCACATCCTTCATAGGTGAAAAGCACTTCGCCATTGCAAAGAACAGCACTTTGAGCACGGCTGCAATCCATGCCTTCCGTCCCCGTCTGATTACAGATAAGCACGGGAATACCATTAGCCGACCTGCTTAAACGCTTCCATGCTTCCTCAGGCGGGCCTGCATGTCCTCCAGGAGGCCAGGCAGCAACAACTACAGCAAGCTCTGCTCCCTGCTCAGCAATTTTTTGTCCGTGTTCAGCAAAATACGCATCTGCACAAACCATAACACCTGTATTGATACCTTCTAAATTCCAAACCTCAAATTTTTCTCCGGGATGTGCCCAGTTTTCCGTTATCCACGGCACAACCTTCGTTTTATCGTGACGATTATAATATGTTCCGTCCGGCGAAATAATTGCGCAGCTGTTACGTGGCGTTTTTTCGTCGACAAAACCACAGCCCAAAAACAACCTTTGCCTGTAGTGCCTGCAAGCCTCCATAAACTCCTGTAAAAGATTATTTTGCAGCGAAGCAAGCTGAAACTGCTTATCGCTGCGCATCATATAATAACCCTGCAACGCCATTTCCGGCGTCAGTACCCAGCTTGCGCCATACTGTGCCGCCAGCTTCATCCCCTGTAAAATTTTCTTTGCATTATCCGCTTGCGGTCCGCAGCAATATGCAAAATGCAAAAAAGCTGTTTTCAAATTCAAGCCCCCTCTCCAAAAACGTCTGTATATAGGTGTGGTGGCATAAGCTTTTATGTGCCTATGCCACCACTGGTGTATGAGAAATAAGATTATAAGCTATTAAAAGGTGTATTCTACGCCTGCAACAAAGTTACGGCCCGGTTGTGAATACCAGCCAACTCCGCCAGGATTACGCATATCATATGTCATATCAGTATACATGCGGTCAAAGAGATTGTTTAACTTAAAGAACACATTCATACCCTTAACAGGCTTGTAGTTCAAAGCAATATTAGCAGTCCAAACACTCTTATATGTATCTAATACCTGAGCTTCATTAGCTTTACTGCCGGGGCGGTCTACGATACCCTTAATATTCAAGCTGCCGTTAAATTTAGTATCGTCATAGTTAAATGTCAAATCATATTGACCTTTAGGAATGTAGCCATTGCGGTTAGGATTAACAGTTGCAGAGGCTGCCGGAATATATGTATGTGTATATGCAGCAGTAGCGCTGAAGTGATCATCAAAAGCCTTAGTCAGTTGAACATCCCAGCCTTTAATAGTTTCTGCACCTGCATTGTAATACTTCCAATTAGCACTGTTGAAACCAATAAGATTATCAGACTCTGTACGATAATAATGTGCAGAGAATGTTGTCTTGTCATCAATACGAGTATTAATACCGATTTCCTTAGTTTCACCCTCTTCCGGATTCAGCTTTTCACTGCCATAGAACGGATTGTACAGCTCATACATATACGGAGCGCGGAAGAATTCCTTGTAAGATACATACATGTTGGTCAAATCGTTAAATTTATAGGAAAGCACGCCGCTGCCTGTGGTTTTGTTGCCATACTCGGAATGCTTGGAGAAGCGCACACCGGGAGTAAAGCCCCAATTACCAAACTGCATTTGGTCCTGGATAAAGAAAGCCTTATTATTTACAGTACCGGTCATGCTAGGCGTATACTGATCCTGGTATTTGTTCATAGCGTCTTTATAGTAATCATAACCACCAATGATAGTATGATTACCATTCTGATAAGTCAGCTGATCTGAGAACCCCCAGGTTTTTTCACGCATCAGCCACAGAGTAGCCGGATGGTTCGTATCATCGTCCAAATCTGATGTACGGGAGAAGTAAGTCAGTCTATTGCTAAGCTTATCATTAAATTTATAGTCAAACGCAACAGTATACTTGGTATTATCCTTCTTGCCTTCTGTCATACCACCGGTAAAAACAGTCGGTCCCATCATAGAAGCATCTGTTTCCGGTCTGCCGTAATCCAACTTATAACGGGAGTAGGATACATTGATATCTGCTTTATCAGCAAACTTTTGTCCCAGCTTCACACCATAGCTCTTACTGTCAATTTTATTAACTGTTGCGTTGCCATGGCCATCCTTATATTCGCCCATTTTATCGGTCTGACCATTTACAGTCCAATAGAAACCGGACTTTGTCATGCCTTCATTAAAAATATTATAGGTTTTCTTATCATAGCTACCCCAAGCGCCGGAAATTTTAGTAGTGCTTGCTCCGGCCTCCGGCTTGCGGGTGATAATGTTGATTACACCGCCAACAGCATCACTGCCGTAAAGAGTTGACGCAGAGCCCTTTAGTACCTCAATACGTTCAATATTGTCCATATTGCTTACTTCAGAAGGCTGGAATACACTAGATACGGAACCGTTGGTGTTGGCTCTTTGACCATCAACCAAAACTAAAACATGACTGGTACCGTTTACATACAAATAATCGGCAGAATAATTGGCACCCGTAGCACTGTAGTTTTGAATAGCAACACCAGGAACTGCACGCAAAGCTTCACTTACAGTCTGATAATGCTTTTCTTCAATATCCTTACGGGTAACAACGTTTACGTTAGCATTTGCTTCAAAATTGCTTTCTGCAATTCTGCTGGCAGTAACAACCATCTGATCAAGGTTAAATTCGCTGATTTTTTCTTCAGCAAACGCACCTTGTGCATTGCCGGCACAAATACCGGTTATCAGCATACACATTAATAAGCTCTTAGAACTTTTCTTCACAATAACACCTCATCTTCAAATTCAACAGAAGCTCTTTTGATAAAGGCGACGATAAGTATTTTATAACACATGAAACCTTAATCTTAATCACTTCTATTGCTATTAATGTGTATTGTAAAGTATTTACCAATAATACAGTCAAGCATTTTTTCGAATAAAACATAGATTTTATATTTAAATACTATTTCTCTTCTCTCTAGCTTCACTATCTAACCAATAAATGTTATAATAAGGATAACTATTACGAAATATATTGCGTTAAAGAATTAAGGTGATACATCATGCGCAAAAATTCTAAGCTTTACTATACAGCAGGCGAGCTGGCAGACCTTTTTGAGCTACCTAAGCAGACCTTGCTCTACTACGATAAAATGGGAATTCTGTCGCCGGAATTCATTTCTGAAAACAACTACCGCCATTACTCTCTCAAACAGTATTTGATTTTAGAGGTCATTTTGAACATGCGCAAGCTGGGAATACCTATATCTAAAATCAAGGAATATCTGGAAGAACGCAGCATTGACAGCCTGCAGGCTCTCTTACAAGCTAAAGACCGTGAATGTGAAGAAATTATTGCACATAACGAAAAAATACGCAAAAATATTCACGTTGTTTTTCAGCAGCTGGATAAAATCCGCGAAAGCCGGCTTGATCAGATAACCGTCACCTTCCGCCGTAGCAAGCGATTCCTGCTAAGTCCTGTGCCGCTGGAATGCAGCGGCGACGAAAGTATTAAAATTCTTGCCAGACATAACTTGAATGTTTTTTCCAAAGAGCATTTCAAGGAAAAGGCTGTCGGCTGGCTGGCAGACAAAGATTGCTTTCTGGCAGGTGAATACAGCCGACCGCTGGCCTATTTTTCCAGTGTTAATCCTGATTATCATGGCAAAATGGAATGTTACACTCGCCCCGCAGGACTCTATATGACTCAACGCTTTCAGGGTACCTTCCGTGACCATGTGCAGGAGCTGGCGGAGCTTTTCAAAGCTTATATGCAACGTAATAAGCTATACGCCGTAGACAATCTTTATATTATGCCGCTGAAAAATCATTGGATGACGCCGAAGCCAGAAGAATATATCTACCAGATTTCCCTACGGGTTGAGCCTGATGAAAATTAAAAGCTGCACTAGCCAGCATCTTATTGATATGTACCCCCAATACTGGACACCCAGTATTGGGGGTATTTTAATGAAATA
>ERZ791921.131-NODE-131-length-71425-cov-156.259997_pt1 | contig 71425 bp, 71 predicted proteins | sample MGYA00510135_ERZ791921 | MGnify/ENA primary metagenome ERZ791921 (study PRJEB30046, sample SAMN00792070) | human gut metagenome | study: EMG produced TPA metagenomics assembly of the A metagenome-wide association study of gut microbiota in type 2...
CAGACCGATTGGCAGGGTTAAGTATGCGCTAAATTAATTCCGCCAACGGGTTAAACAGCCTCTAAGATATGGAAAAGAGTCTACTGCTTTATGGCATATCATGTGTGACTTAGACATTATTAAATCTAACAACATTAGTTTCGATACAGGATTATCTTTAGGGGAGGATACAACATTTATTAATACTTATTTCTTGTATGAAGATTCAATTGGGTATTTAGATGAATGTTTTTATCATTTAGAACAAAGAGCTAATGGAGCAAATCTCTCAAGCATTACAAATGCAAATAAAAGGTTAATTGATAAAACAAAGCTTGTTTTCTCACGTTTAAAGATTGATGAGCTTGCAAAGAATGTATGTAATCGTAATATACATGGATATTGGGAAGGAACTTTAATTTTTAGTGCTTTAGAAATGGCATTGCGTATGTCGCACAATCCTGTTTGTTCCCGAAATGTAAATAAGGTGGATTATTTGGATTTTATGAAAATTGATGCAGTAAAACTTTCTGTGAGACAATTTTCACCCTCTTTTGGCTTAAAAGCTCTTCCTTTTATGATACTGAAAATATTGGGACCTAGTATCTTGTTTGACTTATGTAGTATAATTCCTAAGAAATTTGTAAAAGTTATAGTCTAGTAAAGTTGTTAGACAATAGATAACAACTTTGAATTTCCAAAGACTCACAACATGGCACCTTGCATCATCTCTGCTTGCTGGAAGATACAGAAGATGCATCCGATGGCAATTTCGGTGGAGGAAATCTACAAGGTAGAGGCTTTCAAGGAAAAGCCAAACCTGGAAACAGCTGAGCAATACCTTGCTGCCGGCAATTACTATTGGAATGCCGGAATCTTCGTATGGAACATTAATACCATCAGCAAGGCTATCCGAACCTTCCAGCCAAACCTTGCTAGCATCATGGATAAGATGGCACCTTCTTTCTATACCGAACAGGAGAAAGAGGTGATCGGCAAACTCTTCCCAACCTGCGAGAAGATAAGCATCGACTATGCCGTGATGGAGAAATCGAAGGAAATCTATACCTTGCCAGCCGAGTTCGGCTGGAGCGATTTAGGTAGCTGGGGTAGCCTCCGTACCTTGCTTCCACAGGATAAGGCTGGCAATGCCAAGGTAGGCAAGGACATCCGTTTGTATGAATGCAAGAACTGCGTGGTACATGCAGCCGATGAAAGCAGGGTGGTAGTTCAAGGCTTGGATGGTTATATCGTAGCCGAGAAGAATGGACAACTGCTTGTTTGCTCTTTGAAGGAAGAACAGAGGATTAAAGAGTTTGGGAAATAATAATGTAATGTATTTCCTGCCTATTTCAAGTTTGTAAAGAGATTCATGCCTTTCTATGTAGATTGGTGCGTGCTCATAGTGTTGTCGTATGTTGTGGCTATAGGGTATCACTGGGTGGTGAAGAAGATAAAGTGGTAATGCAAATGAAATTTTCAAAGCAAATATGTCAAATTGTAAGTGTCATTCTTGGCATTTATATGTATAGCATTATACATGTAGAGGTAGAGAACGGCATTCTAAATATGGTTCCGGTTGCCGTAAAACGAATTGTGCCAATTTTATGGACTCATGTGTGGTTTGAGAGAATTGTTTCAACTTTATTGCTGATATTTGGCATAAAGGTGATTCTTAAGGTTCGAAAATATGCATGTGTTTCATTAGGTTTAATAAATATAACATTAGTTCTTTTCTGGGTTATCTGTTTTTCAGGTTCAAGATGGATAAATGTAGATAGTGGCATATTTGGAGTGCCTTTTGCTTTGTTAGTAGCTTTGTTACTTCTGCTATGTTTCATCTCTTGTCTTGCTCAGTATTTTTATTGTTTGGATCAAAGAATGTGCCATCAGATGTCTGAAATTTCTTCTTTAGGCTTTCTACAAAGCAATGAAGAAATTCAAATGAGGGGTATCCGAAAGAACTTTGCATATAAAGTTACGGATCGATTGATTGCTACCCATAATGACAAAGAATCTTTTGCTGTTGTTATCTATGGAGTTTGGGGCTCTGGTAAGACTGTGTTTTTACAGGAGATGAGAAGAGTATTACTGGCTAAAGGTCAAATAGTAATGGACTTTAATCCATGGAAATGCAATTCTGTAAACCAAATAAGAATGGATTTCATGGATGTTCTACGAAAAGAGTTGGCTAGCTATGACTTCTCGTTAGCTCGCATGATAAACAAATACTCAAGCATGCTGTTTTCGCTTGATACTCCTAATATATACAAAGAGATTGTCCAATTTTTCTTTCCTAATAAGAATGAATCCGTTTCAGAAGCTAAAGAGAAGATTGTTGTAAGTTTAAGGACAATGCAAAAACATGTGTATGTTTTGCTTGATGACCTTGATAGGTTGGATGCAGATGAAATATTGGAAGTCTTAAAAATAATCAGAAATACGGCAAATTTCCCTTTCGTGAAATTTATAGTGGCTTGTGATAGGACGTATATCGTCAATCAATTGAAAAGTAAGGGAGTTGAACCCAAGTATTTGGAAAAGATATTTATGATTGAATTTCATTTACCACAAGTCTATGCAGATTATCCTAATACTCGTATCTTGATGAAAGATATAGAGAATCTAACTCATAATGGGTATATTTTGGAGGTGTTTGATACGCTTACCTTCTCTCAAAGGATTTTATTGGATAGTTGTTTGGGTAGTTTTAGGCAAGCAAAACGATTTGCTGGAGAAATTGTCGTTGCTATGGAATTTACAGAGAGCTATGTTGCTAATAAGAGTATCAATATATTGTTGTCGGAATTGCTTTGGGTGGAGCTATTGAAGTTTATAGATATAGAATGCTATTCTAAATTGAAAGAGTCTCCAGATTCTTATTTAGATAAGTGTAAAAAGGGTACGTATAAATATGGTCTTCTATATTATTGCTTAAAGAAAGATTCTGATAATGGGGGGTTATCTACTCTGGAAAAACAAATTTTGCAGCAATTGTTTCCTGTGAGAAATGGTATTCTTCGTGGTCGCAATTCTATTGCCTATTTAGAGAATTTTGATAAATATTTCTCTTATGGTATGTCGGCAAGACATATAGCAGAAAGTGAATTTTTAGATGTATTATATAGGAATGAGGACTTGGATGCAATATATAATCAGTATCAAAGTTGGAAAAGTGCTAAATTGATCAGTTCTATGGGAAATAGAATTTTGATGACCAATACTAATGACTTTGAACTAAATGAGGCTTTGCGTTTTGTATATCTAATTTTCTTAGCCGTAAAAGATTGCAAGGAGGATTTCTATAAGCAGCTTATTTATTCAAAACTGATGAAAGTAAACTATAAGGAGGCAATCAGGAGTGAACTTGCAAGTAAGATTATTAAAGCGATGGAATCACCTATAGTTATAAGACTGTCTTGTTTAGCTGTAGCTTCATTTTGCCACGAGATGTATGTTTTTAATAAAAAAAATGAAGATACACTGTTGTCAAATGTCGAAATTGAGAGACTTGTAAGATTTAATTTCTCCAGCTATTTAGCTCATAACAATCTCGATGCTTCTGATGTTATTGATTCAGAGACAATGTTGTATGATATAGTCCAAAAGTCTTGTTTTCAAACTTCATTTGTGGACATTGATGGTACTTTAGATTATGTTGACTATAAATCTTTGATATATGATATTCTCTTGAAGCATTTTTCAAAACACAAGAGCGAAAATGTTAAAGCGATTGACGTATTTGAAGAACTAAATGTTGATAATGTAGATGACGAATTATATTCTGATGAAGTAAAATATGCTCAGGAGCAGAAAGATCATGAGATTTGTTGTCTATTTAGTTCTATTGGAAATTATAGAAAATTCAAGGACGAATGTTTTAAAAAATAATAAGATATGGCTAAAACATATTTGTATAAATATAGGAGTATTGAATGTTTGAATCGGGATTTGAAAACGCTATCTAATGATTCTTTTTATGCTTCTGATATTAAACACCTTAATGACGACCAAGAATGCTATTTTAATAGTGAAATGTTTATTGCTTCTTTGGAAAGTTTATTGAAGACTTTCCCAAACAATGACCAAGTAATATCAAAAGTAAGGGAGCAATTTGAAAGTATTGTTGCGTTTCGGAATCAGATAGGTGTTTTCTCTTTGAGCAAGAATCCATGCTCAGGGATGATGTGGGCATTGTATGCTAGTGAAAGAAAAGGGTATTGTGTGATTTATAATAAGGAAGGTTTGATGGAAGTTGCAGGTCCTATCAATAAAAATGATAGACATATGTTGAATGTGTCATACTCTCATAATCTTCCAAGACCAAATTTAATGGATATCCCTTCTGGAAAATTACTTCAAAAACTGTATGGGACCAAAGAAAAAAGTTGGTCTGCTGAAGAAGAAGTGAGAATTATCACTGATAATTTTGGCTTTCAGAAAATAGTTCCTTCTGCCCTTCATGGAATTATCTTTGGCTCAGAAATGAGTGATGAAGACAAAGATAAAATAAAGAAGGTTTTGGTGGGTAGAAATATAACATTTTATCAGCTGAAAAGGAAAACTGATGATTATGGCTATACTTATGTCTTGGATGAAATCTTCGAGAAGCCTTCTGACTTAAATGAAACTTCATACGCTAAGCCGATTTTAAGCAAGTATGGCGTTACAGATAATTATTATGTAAAGTTGTTGGTTATTCCACCAAACAAGGAATGGGTTATCAACTTTATGATTGCATTTAAGGAAAAATATGCAGAAGGTGATCGTCAAATGAACATTTGGCTTTTTAGAAAGGATACTCCAGATAAGGATATGTCAATTAATAGTGAGTCTTTCAAAAAATACTGTATAGGAGAATGGTATGTTGGAGTGAAAGAAGACGAATTAGAATCATTTGTTTATATCTAAAATAAAAATGGAAACAGTAAAAGTATTAAATATAGATATTCAGAACATTACTCGTCAGGAACTCTTGGAGAACCTGAAGGAGGGTGTTCTTGTGACTCCTAATCTTGACCATCTGATAAAGCTTCAGAAGGACAAGGAGTTTTATGACGTGTATCAGAAGTCGGAATGGGTGGTATGTGACAGTAAGATCCTCTACCTGTTCGGTAAGTTGTTGAAGACTCCAATTAAGGAAGCAATTCCGGGTTCCAGCTTCTTCACCTCTTATTATATGTATCATAAGAATGATGCAGACTGCAAAATCTTCTTGCTTGGTGCTAAGGAGGGTATTGCAGCCAAGGCTATGGAACGTATCAATGAGAAGGTGGGGCATAAGATGGTGGTTGGTGCTCATTCTCCTTCCTTTGGCTTCGAGAAGCATGAGGAAGAATGCGAGGAGTTGGTTCGCATCGTCAACGAGAGTGGTGCAAATATACTACTCGTTGGTGTGGGTGCTCCAAAGCAAGAGAAATGGATTATGAAGTATCGTGATAAGATGCCTGGAGTAAAGGTATTCATGGCTCTGGGTGCTACCATTGACTTCGAAGCTGGAACATTGAAACGTGCGCCTAAGATTTGGCAGAAGATTGGCATGGAGTGGTTGTATCGTTGCATGAAGGAACCAAAGCGCCTCTTCAAGCGTTATTTCGTGGATGACATGCAGTTCTTCTGTTACTTCGGTAAGCAGCTCTTGGGAATATACAAGGATCCTTTCCGAAAAAAGTAGGATTACTTTCTTCGGAAGAACTTACATAACAAGGCTATCGGAAGAAGGATGATAGCTGCTATGTAGGATAATATGATGCGTATGGCTTGCTTCATGCGTGCAAAAGTACAGCATTATGTTGAAACAACAAAAGATTTTCTTTGATTTCTTGCAATTCTGCATTGGTTCTGCCAAGGAAATACCTGGTTCTTTGAAGGAGGTGGATTGGAAGGAGCTATATGCTATCGCCCAGAAGCAGGCCTTGCTTGGTGTGCTGTTTTATGGTATCCGGCGGTTGCCAAAGGAGTTGGCGCCAGAGCAGAAGCTACTGATGCAATGGATGGTGATGGCGGAAATGATTCGAAAGCAGAATATCAAACTGTTTCAGGATTCTGTGAAGGTTTGCAAGAACTTCGAGAACGAGGGCTTTTCTAACTATATCTTGAAGGGGCAGGGGAATGCGTTGCTTTATCCTGACCCTTATATGCGTACTCCCGGGGACATAGACATCTATCTCGCTGGTGGCAGGAAACGAGTGATGCAATATATAAATAAGGTGTGTCCGAATCAGGTGATGCGTTATCACCATGTGGACTTCCCTGTGATGAAAACGGCAATAGAGGTGCATTTTACTCCTTCATATATGTTTTTCCCTATTCATAATAACAGGATGCAGAAATGGTTTAAGAAGGTGATGGATTTGCAATGCTCGAATGTAGTTACATTACCAGATGGGTATGGGGAAATTACGGTGCCAACGACGAGCTTCAATGTTATATATATCCTCTCTCATCTCTATCGCCATGTGTTTACTGAGGGTATTGGCTTACGTCAATTAATAGACTACTACTTTGTTTTAGTGAAGAGTGAAGAATCTGACGGCATTGCAGCGTGAGCTGAAATATCTTGGTTTATGGAAGTTTGCTGGAGCTGTGACGTATGTGCTGCATGAAACTTTGGGGTTACCTGAGGCGAAAATGATTGCACCTATTGATGTGAATGAAGGTCGTTTTTTGTTGGCTGAAATCATGCAAGGAGGCAATTTTGGTCAATATGACACTCGACTTGGAAGCAAGGAGAATGAAGGCAAACTTCATCGCTATCTCAGAATGAGTTTGCGCAACTTACGCTTCGTGAAGCATTATCCTACCGAGGCATTGAGCGAACCATTGTTCAGAACTTGGTTTGCCTTATGGAAGAAGATACATGGAATAAAATAACAGATCTACGGGCGAACGGATCCCTCTCCCATTTTTTGAGCTACTTTTCGGTGATGGAACTTAGTAGCCCGTTTTTGAAAACCTACCCGTCCTTCCTTACCCTTAAGGAAGGCTCCACATCTCTCACCAAGCCTCTCTTCAATAGTCTTTACGCCCCCTTCGGTTCCCCCTGTTCTGGGGGACAGAAACCCTCAGGGACGAGAGGATGTAACCGCCCTCCGGTGCTCGGAACCGCTACGCTATAAGGTTGGCGGACCAAAGCGGTCTTCGCCATGGTTGTGCGGGATGGGACCGCCTAGGAAATGAAGCTGAAGAATTTTAAAATATTAAACTTATGCCAAAAACAAAAAATCCTATAATTCGATATCTTGCTTTAGATAAGTGTTTTCGTGATACAAGGAAGCGTTATTATATGCGTGATTTGGTCAAAGCTTGTCAAGATGCACTTTACGAGCATAACGGCTCGTCTGTTGAAGAACGAACAGTTCGTCAAGACATTAAAGACATGATGCGGGAAATACCTTATGCGGCACCCATAGAGAAACATATGGATGGGCATGAGGCATGGTATAGATATTCTGACTGTAATTATTCTATAAGAAATTTACCATTAACACAAGATGAAATGAATTTGCTTACGGATGTGGTTCAAATGCTTCACCTATTATACGAATGAGACGCTTTTCTTACAAGGTGTTTTAACCGAATTTTTTGTCATCTTAGCACAAGATGTATTAGGCTTGACGACAGAAACACCTGACAATATTATTGAAACTGTTTTCGAAATAAAGAATACCTCTAAAGAGGTTATTGCTCCAGATTTGTCATGTCATATTCAGGATTTAACCCAGATACCTCATGGGTCTGTTATTCGAAAATTTATTAGTAGTACATTGACCTTAATAAATTCTGGAGTCTGTGTTGGTGATTACGGATGTTGTTCTTTTGGAATACTAAAAGCTCTTGATGCTCTTATGCGTAAACGAATGCAAGAAGATAGTCCAATAGAATCTAATTATTTCGGTATTTTTAAGGAAACGGACGAGCATGTTTATAAATTTAGCAGTTCAATAACAACTTATGATCATAATTTAGGTCTGAAATCAGCTTTGGAAGAAGCTTATACCCTTTATCATAAACATAGGCATACAACATTTCATGTTGATTCTGTAATAGAAAGTAGTCGCATTCTTAGTTTTGATGATGCATTAGATATTATAAAGGAAGCTTTGAGAATAATAAATCGAATATGTAATAATTGGTAATGATTATGGCTAATTATAGAATCTTTAAAACTGATTCTAGGGAGGTTCTTGTTATCATTTTGTCCTTAGATATGACTCAGGAGTATTGGGCAAAATTGCAGAATGACCTAAATGAGCTGGTTATGATAAATTCTACAGTTTATTTGGATTTCTTATATAGAAATGGATCCTCTTCAAGATTCATGAAAACATCATTTAATGAGGGATGTTTAGATTGGAATGCAGTTTTATCTACTAAAATCCCTGCTACATGCCAGAAAAAAGCAGATATATTCTTTTATGAAAATTACTCTCTTTACAAAGGCAGTGTAATCTCTGAGTATAAACGTCAATTGCTTTATAAACGAATTCAGAATTTCTATAATTTGTAGTTCTGGTAGGTAGATATAAAATTCTTCATATATAATTATTATAAAGTCAGTGTGGTATTTTGCGGTTTATGTCTGTTCCATCGATATGATTTTCCACAAGGGTAAGATTGCCGAGACCTATAACATCGGTGGTTTCAACGAGTGGAAGAACATTGATATCATCAAGGTGCTTATCAAGACCGTTGATAGATTGCTCGGCAGAAAGGAAGGCGAGGATATGGATCTCATCACTTATGTAACAGACAGAAAGGGTCACGATATGCGTTATGCTATTGACTCTAGAAAGCTGCAGAAGGAACTCGGCTGGGAGCCATCTCTCCAGTTTGAGGAGGGTATCGAGGAAATCGTAAAATGGTATCTCGATAATCAGGAATGGATGGATCATGTTACTTCTGGGGAGTATCAGAAGTATTATGAGGGGATGTATAAGGATAGATAATGTCTTTTTCCTAAAATCATCCCGTCCTTCTTTACCATTAAAGAAGGCTCCACATCTCTAACCAAGCCTCTCTCTTGCCCGAAGAGAGAGGATGTAACCGCCCTCCGGTACTCAGAACCGCTACGCTCAAAGGATGGCGGGCCATCAAAGGTCTGCGTCAGATTGTCCGGGCTGGGACCGCCTGAGGCAGGGATTCTCAATTGTTTAGTGCTGCAGATAAAGCATGGTGGTTGTTCATGGCTTGGTTGGCTATATCGTAGCCAACGGTAGAAAATTAGGACTAAATAGTCATTATACTAAAAGTTATAGCTTATGTTAGAGAATATTTTAAGTTTAAAAGTTCAAGGGGGATATTTCGTTAATGAAACTGACGATTTTCCTTTGTTCCAAAACACTATAAATATCTTGTATGGTAGAAATGGTAGTGGAAAATCTTCTATATCTCGAGCTATTCGGGAATTCTCGAAGAATGGAGATGAAGACAGTGAGGAAAGGAAATATACTGTTAGTTTCAATGCGGATATTGATAAGTCGTCAATCCATGTGTTTAATGAAGATTTTGTTAAGGAAAAAGTTCTAGTTGACAGTGATGGTGTCGGTACGATAGTTATGCTTGGTAAACAGGTAGAAGTTGATGCGGAAATCGAAAAACTCAAAATATCGCAAAGCAAGCTGCAAGGTGATTATTCAAAGTTGTTAGAACTTAGAGAACATCTTAGCAATGCAAGGAATAATGCTTCACCTTTATCTTGTAGAAAAAATCTAAAAAATGGTTTGAATGGGTGGGCAAGCATGGATTCTCACATAAAAAACACAAAAACAAATAGCAAGATAACTGATGATGTGTTACTTAGGTTGTTTGATCTTAAACGAACAATAGCCAAAGCTGAATCGTTGCCAAAATTGCAGCAGCTTTTAAAACATAATTTTGAGTTATATCAATCGACGGATAATGCTGTCAAACTCTTTTGGCCAAAGGAATCTTTTGATTTGACTATATCTTCGCAGGAGATTCTAAACTTGCTTAATATACATATCGAAAAGCCTGCTCTTACAGAGCGAGATAAAATCATTATTAGTATAGCTGAAGGAAAATACAGTAAGTATATAAATGAGGTAGATACCATACTGGCTGATTCTGAACTTCATGTATGTCCTCTTTGCCAAAGAGAACTTTCTGATTCTGAAAAAAGTGATTTGCAATCGCGAGTCCGTAAGTTCTTTAATAAAAGTGCAGAAGAATATAGGGGGCGCCTGTATAGTATCATGAATTCTATCAATAATGTAGAACCTTCTCTGCCTAGTATTAATAATGATGCTTTTGTAAATCAGATAGGAGCAATTATCGAAACTGTCCAAGTGCTCAATAGACATTTGGCAAATATAAGAACACAGATAGGTGTAAAGATTGCAAATATTTACGCTGATACTCATTTCGATTTTGATGTAGCTGAGTTTGATAAGGCTATATCTGATTATAATAAGGCTTGTGATAATTTATCAGTAGCAATTGAAAATTATAATAATGCAATAGATGAACGAGAAGCGCTGAAGGATAAATTGATAGAGATTAATAATAAAATTGCTTTTTTGACTAACAAAGGTTTGTTTGAGACCTATTTCAAAGCACTGGCAATGCAAAGAGATAATGAATCGAAAATATCGAATGTAGAGAAACAGATAGAACATTATAGAAGTGCAATTCTTAGTTTAGAGCAGGAAAAGAAGCAGGTAAGAATAGCCTTAAACTTTATCAATCAAGCTTTGCGTTTCATCTTTTATGATAAGAATCGTCTCGTGTTGGTTGAAGGTGAAGGCTGTTATCGTTTAAAGTCTAAAGGTTACGAAGTAAAACCTAAAGATGTCTCTTTAGGTGAACGTAATATCATTGGATTGTGTTATTTCTTTGCGTCTCTATTTGAAGGTAAAAACGAGGATACCCAATATACAGATGAGATTCTTGCCGTAATTGATGATCCGGTATCTAGTTTTGATTTTGAAAACAGAATTGGTGTAATCTCTTTTTTAAAGTGGCAATTGGCTAAAATGCATAAGGGAAACTCGCATAGCAAGGCATTGGTCTTAACACATGACATACAAGTAGCATTGGATTTATTCAAAGTTAATGAACTCATTATTGATAAGAAACAAAAACTTATATTCTTGTCTGATCAAAAATTGCAGTTTGAGAACAGAAGTAATGTTTCTGAGTATAAACAATTGCTCCATGAGATTTTTGAATTCGCAAAAGATGGTAATGTGTCTGATGATAGTTTCACAATAGGTAATCAAATGAGAAAAGTTCTAGAAGCATATTTCTCATTTAACTATGCTAATGGTTATACTGATGAGGAATGTTTGGATACAGTATTGAAGGATTCTGATAAGAAAGAATATTTCAAGAATACAGTATTACGTCTTTTATTGAATGGAGAAAGTCATTCAAAAGAGCGTGTAAAGGCGATGAAATATAATTGTGAACTCGTTTCGGAAACGGAGAAACAACGAGTGGCAAGGGATGTTTTATGTTTGCTTTATTCAATAGATAGTAATCATTTGGAATTTGTTTTGAGTAAAGATGCTTCTAGGCAAATAGAATCATGGTTGAAAGAAATAGAAGGGATATAAAAAACTGGAGTTGCTACCTATCGGAAGCAACTCCAGCCGAGGATTAGAACTGAATGGTAGAATTTGGATATCTGCGATAATGCTCGCAGACGTTTGCTACTCGTCCATATCTAGTTCGTACGTAAGAACGCACATGAACTAGTTGGTCAGTCAATCCTCTAAGAATTGTAACTAATTTATTCATAATTTTAAAATTTAAAATTAAAAGGCATTTTAAATATGATCTTATGAAATGCATTAGACAATTCCGAATGCAAAGATACTAATTTTTTGTGATTCTGCAAAATTTTAGTTGTTTTTTCTATAAACATAATAATTTAATAAGGCGATTCTTAATGAAAACAGTTAAAGTATTAAATATAGATATTCAGAACATTACTCGTCATCGTATAAGGGTGTAGAGGTTGAAGTGCATTATCGCCCTAGCTTTCTGTTGTGCTTCTGGCATAACAGAAAGCTTCAGAAATATTATTGAATGGTGAAGGAGGAGCAGTTCTCACATCGGGTGATGCTGGGGGAGCAAGGGGAGATTGCGATTCCGACGGTGGAATTCAATCTCATCTTCCAGTTGACTCATATCTTCTCGCATCTGATGAATGAGGGGATTGGGTTAAGGCAGCTTCTGGATTACTACTATGTATTGATTAGTGATGATTTATCATTGACTAGGGATAGAGTACAGAAGGAATTGAAGGAGTTGGGGTTGTGGAAGTTTGCCGGGGGTATCATGTATATCATGCAGGAGGTGTTTGGTATGCCTGTCTCTCAGCTTATTGTTCCTCCGAATGAGAAGTATGGTAAGTTTGTGCTGAATGAAGTGCTGGAAGCCGGGAACTTCGGAAGGCATGATGCCCGGAATCGGTTTGGGAGATCAAAGTTCGGGCATAATCTCCAAAGGGTGTATCGGGATATAAGACTCGTGAGGTATTTTCCTGCCGAAGCACTGAGCGAGCCTTTGTTTAGAACTTGGCACTTCTTTTGGAGGCTAAAATATAAAAAATAAAATAATCAAATAATTAATTGAAATAATTCTGTTTATGTTTGTCGAGATGCAGATAGGTAATCAGCTAGATCGAGGATGACTATCTGCACTTCGATTATCAATGATAATCATAATGAAGAAAAAAGTTTTTGTAAGCGGTTGCTATGACCTGCTACATTCTGGTCATGTGGAGTTTTTCCAGCAGGCATCACAGTATGGTGACCTTATGTAAGCATGTATCATCCGGGATGGGCGATTACCATCTCGCTGGAACCGACCTTTAAGGTGCGCGACCGCTGTGGTCTGTCTACCTCTACCCGTAAGATGATTCAGAAGATATGGCCGGTGAAGTTGCCGAAGATGGATCCGGAGATGCTTGCCCGACTGGTATTCTGCTTTGAGAACAATCCGGAGCGTCATGATGGTATCATCTCAGGTGCCCAGGATTCTATCGGTATCTGTGTGCCCGGTCTGGTGCGTCATTATTATGACAACAACTTCTGGCCGGAGAAGATTGAGAGTACGCAGGATGAGATGACCCTCCGATTCCTGGAAGACCACCTGGTGATGATTCCGATGGAACCGAGAAGACCGGGATGCAGTGTGGTGGAAGGTAAGGATATCACGCCTGAGAAGGTGAAGGCGCTGGCTGATGCAGCTGATGCCTGCTGGAAGGCGATTCTGGCGCACGACCTTGATGCCTTTGCTGCAGCATACAGGGCATCTTTCGAGGCCCAGATAGCGATGTTCCCGGGTATGGTGAATCCGTCTATCAATGGTGTGATAGAACCGGAGGCGAGTGTGCAGGCGATGATAGACCGCTACAGCAACATGGAGGAGGTTCTGGCATGGAAGATGCCGGGAGCCGGTGGCGGCGGTTATCTGGCACTGGTAGTAAAGGACAGTCTTAAATTTGCAGAGAATCATGACGAAGCCATCCATCTTCAGATACGAAGGGCATAACTATCTGGTGCCCTTCCTCATTATCAGCAGCCTCTTCTTCATGTGGGGCTTTGCCCATGGCATCCTGGAGGTACTGAATCCGCATTTCCAGGAGTCATTCCATATCAGCAAGGCGATGTCGGCCCTGACGCAGGCTGCTGTCTATGGTGCCTACTTTCTGATGGCGCTGCCTGCCGGATGGATTATCCGGAAGTGGGGCTATAGGAGGGGAGTGATAACAGGACTGGTTCTCTTCGGTATCGGTGCTCTGATGTTCATACCGGGAAGCAGGATCAACAGTTTCTACTTCTTCGTTCTGTCGCTGTTTGTGATAGGATGCGGACTGACCTGTCTGGAAACGAGTGCGAATCCTTATACTACGGTACTGGGACATCCTGACAAGGCGGAAAGCAGAATCAACCTGTCGCAGTCGCTCAATGGTATCGGATGGATTGTAGGACCGCTGTTTGGCGGTCAGCTCCTGTTCTCGGGTGTCAACATTGCCATTCCCTATGCCCTGGTGGGTATCTTCGTGCTTTCTGTGGCGCTGGTGCTGCTGGTCTGTGCCATCCTCACCTTTGTAGCCACATTGATTGTAGTGGTATGTAGCGGTACCTTATCTCTCATTGCGTTCTTCGCCCTATATCTGGGAGAGAGCATCATGTTTCCGACTATCTTCTCGCTGGCATTGAGGGATGCGGGTACAAAGACTAAGCTTGCTTCTTCATTGCTTATCATGACGATAGTGGGTGGTGCGGTTGCTCCTGTAATTATGGGGTATATTGCGGATACTACGGGGAGTATGGCGATTGCCTTTCTCATACCGTTAGTATGTTATGGGGTGATTGGAGGGTATGCACTTTCGAATCGCTCTGGCTCTTCTTTGGCAAAGAAGTAGTTTTTTCGAAAATCACCCCGTCCCTCTTTACCCTTAAAGAGGGCTCCACCTCTCATCTCGGTCTTCTCCCCTCAGGGAAGAAGAGGGAAACCGCCCTACTCGGTGCTCGGAACCGCTACGCTCTAAGGTTGGCGGACCAAAGCGGTCTTCGCCATTTTTTGCGGGATGGGACCGCCAGGCTGTTGCGGGGGGAGACCTGATGCTGCATCAAAGCCCTCGCCATGGTTGTGCGGGATGGGACCGCCTGGGAATAGCAGTTTATAGTTTACAGTTAATAGTTTATCGTTTACAGTTGATTTTGTAGTAATTCGCTGATGAGTTGCAGATTTCTTTTGATTTTCTTGGTGGTTTCGAGGAAAAAGCGTATTTTTGCGGCAGATTGCAATTAAAGAATTTAAAAGGAGAACTATTATGGATACATTAGATAAAGAATTTTGGGAAAAACGTGAAGCTGCTATGAAAAGATTTATGGCGGCAAAAGAGCGTAAAAAGGCTCGTGTAGCTGAAATTACTAAGAGCCTTTGTGAGGAATATAAGGAACGAACGGGGGTATATCCTAAATATATAAATGTTTGGTAATGAAACCACTTCCTTTGGATATAATTAATGCTTCTGCTCCTTATGAGGTTTATTGGCATGAAACGTCTCGAACTTATCGCTTTAAAAGTGATTTTGGTGTGGTACTTGCTATTGGCTTTGATGATGATGACATCATTGAAAATGCAGAATCATATGTCTTTTCTATCATCAATGTAAATAAAATACCTTCTCCACGAGACTTGAAAATGCGTGATACGGTGATGCTTATCATGGAGAACTTCTTTAATATGAACGAAGCAGCTCTCTTGTATATTTGTGAGAGTGGGGATGGTAAGCAGCATATGCGAAGCCGTCTGTTTGAATATTGGTTTTCCTCTTATCAAATGAAAGATAAGTTTATTTTGATGCCTGTCAGTATCGAAGATATGGAGGGAATTGAAAATTTTGCAGCTTTAATTATTCGAAAAGATAATCCGAATGTTTTAGATATTGTTGCAGAATTTTCAAACACTGTGGCTATGTTTAGGGTAAAACCTAATAGTCATGACTAATTTCTTTTGATATTCTTGATGGGCTTAAAAGTCTTTACGACCCCTTCGGTTCCCCTTGTAGGGGACATACGCTCTAAGGTTGGCGGACCATCAAAGGTCTTCGCCATATTTTGCGGGATGGGACCGCCTGGGGGTAAAAGCTTTGTGTAAGCAGATTCATTAATCAATATAACTACACAATTATGTATACATTTTTAGATAACATGTTCAAGGTGCTCAAAGTGGCAGCTAATAATGAACAACAGAAAGATTTGGCGGCTTTGGCGATTTGTGGGAACAATTTGGAAGCTATTGATGTCCTGCAAAGACTCCATCAGTATTGCTTGAATATTGGCGACTTGCAACATGCTGAAGAAATTCAGCAAGAGATCATCAGATGCCAAAATGAGATTAGTAAAGAGGTTTTGGAAAAGGTATTGAGAAGCAGAAATAGTACAAAGCCATAAGTGTTCTTTTACCTTTGTATCTATTAAGCAACTTTGACTATCAGAATTCTGAGTGCAAAGGTAAAAGAACACTTACGATTTAAAATATAGAAAGCAGATTATTTTTTGAATCTGCAAGATATTGGTAAGGTTGGAATCAGAAAGTTGGTTGATTTTATCATGCTGCTTCGTAGAATCAGAAAGAGTTTGAAGGAAATTAGACTGGACTTGGTATATATAACACCTAATGCCTGTGGCGGTGCCTTCTATAAAGACTATATCGTTAAAGGAATTAAGGTGATTCTCTTGTCTGAATGTTTATATAGTGATGTCATGAAGTATGTAATAATGTGTGAGTAAGACATAATATGAAACTGATATATTGCTATATAGCGCACTTTCGCAATATCGAAAACCAGGAAGTATCTCTTTCTGATGAATTCGTTTGTCATTACCATGATTCTAAGCTGCTTATTGAAAAGCAGGAAAAGAATCCATTGATGGATTACATTTATGATAATGGATTCATGAGTAATATAAAGATCATTGTCGGAAAAACTGGGTCTGGTAAAACCAATTTCCTGCAACTAATTGGTATGGACGAGTGGCGCAGAATAGAGTCTGATGCTAGTGATGCTTATCTGTTGTTGTATAAAATGCATGATGGAAATGCCTTTTTTGCTGAGGAAGTAGGTCTTGGTCATAAGAAACGTGCATATTATTTCACATATGATTTTGACAAGCATGTGGTTCTTTCCACTACTCCTGCAACTAAAGCGGATAAAGAGAATACGTATATAGTCAATGCCTTTGATAGATATGCTTTTGCAAACTGTCCTTACGAAGATGAAAGGCAGGAAGGGGTGTATCATACTGATACATTTATCCCAAGAATAATTGCTCAATATGGTAAGGCAAGTATTTCTATGGAATGTGATTTCTTAAAAGAGTACTTGAGTCATTTTGCAGAAGAAAGTATCAAAAGAAAGGCCTCTTTGGTTATTAAATGGAATAACTGGCAGAATAAAATCCATTCTGATTTGGATGAAAAACTGGTAAAAAAAGAGTATTGGACATATAAGGATAGAGCGAAAGAGCAAAAGGAAAAGAATCTTCGTAGCGGGCAATACGACAAGCCAGTACAGTTTGATAAGAAATCTACTCCCAAGAGTCGTTTTATACATGACTTGATGGTAGATTTTGCCATATATTTGCGTAAGTGGGCTGAACAGGTGGATTATGAGTTTCCTGAAAAATACTACAGATATGCCGGCATGGTATATGATTTGGGAGTTGAAGACCCTAGAGAATTGCCTGATGGAGAGAAAATAGGTATTTTGAAACGTATTGATTGGTTATGCCAATATATTGATTACCATACTGATGAAGAAACCAGTAATCGAGGACTTGTTTGGCAGATTGGTTCTGATATTAGAGATTTTTTCCATCTTTTAAGTAAGATAGATGACAAATACTTCACAGATACAGAGTTCTCTATACCTGTAATGGATATAGATATTAGTGAAAAATCTGTGATGGGCGAAGTGTTTGAACGGATGGAGCAATATCGACCAGACGAAATTGGTGTTTTTACAAAATGTCTGTTACCTTATCATTGGACTTATGTAAGTTCTGGTGAGTATCAATATGCTAAGATATGGGGCGTTTTGGAAGAATATGGAGTAAAAGTTAAAATATTGACGCAAGGACAAAAATATTCGGAAGCCATTCAGCCTAATCTCATTCTTTTGCTGGATGAACCTGAGAATTATATGCACCCGGAAATGTGCAGGACTTTCATTAGAAATCTAAATGTCTTGCTAAGTAAACGTGACCAAAATTCAGAATTGCAAGTTCTGATTAGTACTCATTCACCATTTATGCTATCTGATGTTATGGCATCCCAGGTTATCAAGATGAACTATGATGAGTATGGTAGGTGTATTATCTCAAAAAGTGAGAGACCTTATTATGCTGCCAATGTTCATAGTATTATGGCAGATGGCTTCTTTTTGAAATATACCATCGGGGAACAGGCTCGTATTTTCTTGGAAGATAAGTTTGAACTGTTAAAATCATTGGTATCTAGGAAAAGTGAGCTTTCTTTATCAGAAAAAGAGGAACTTACGATGATTCGCCAATTGATTCCGAATATAGGTGATGCATTGATTCGTCATTGTTTCAGTATGTTGTTGGAAAAGTTGCAATAAGATGATAAGACTATTATTCCCGAATATAGAAGAATTGAAGCAGCTTCATTATGAAGCGGTAAAAAGTTATGTGGCTGATATCATGCGCAAGGAACAACGCAAGGACTTTTATCAGAATGTTATAGTTCTTCCTGGATTTGAAAGTTATGACAAGGAGTATGATTTTAGACATGACAATTTTGATTGGCTCAAACAATTTGTGCTGGCCGATTGCTCGACTCTTGCCAGTTGGGTGGCTAATTGCCCTAAGCTCCTGAAATTTGATTATATGAAGAAGGTGTATATAAACAGATTCTCAAATGGTATCTCGAAATATGTTGACCGGCAAGAAACCTATAATTCGTATGCTTTGTTTGAGAAGATGAATTTGAAGGTTTGTCCATATTGCGAGCATGAGTTTCTGGATGTAGTTGAAGTGATGCAGGGTACTCAGACGAAACGTACTATAGAGTTTGACCATTTCTATCCTAAAGGGAGTGATGAGTATCCAGCTTTGGCTATGTGTTTTTACAATTTGATACCAAGTTGTAAATCTTGTAATCAGCTAAAAATGACGAATCCGGTAGCTGCTAATCCTTATGAGGCTAATATAGAAAATCTTTCTTATTTCTATTCAAACCAACTGATTGGTGTGAATTATACTGCAGTATCAGAAACAGACTTCATAATCGGGCTTCATACAGAGGGTAATATGGTGGTTAATCAAGATACCCTAGGTTTAGAACAAAGATATCAAAGTCTGAATTCTACTGCTTGTCAATTGCTGAAGAACAAACAGAACTTCGATGATGATAAGTTGGCAGAGATGGAGCGTATGGGATTTGGAGCGGTAGAGGAACTAAAGCGTTCATTCTTTGGCAAACCCAGAAGCGAGGCTTTGGGTACAGAGCTGCATACAAAGATGAAAGAGGATTTAATTGGGTATTAAAGTATATAATGACCAGAATGGGTAAGGGATACCAGTTGGAAGATTTTCTCCCAGACTTCGCTATCTAGCATGAAGTAAGGAATAGCTTTCCTACTATCCTCTGCAAAATAGAAAAACAGATGTTTGATGCCTGGGGCTATGGCATACCTTGTGTGGTTACTCCTGTAGGTGGTCTGCCTGATGTTATTAAAGAAGGAAAGAACTGCCTCACTTTCCCATTTGATGATGTGGATGCGCTTACCATGCAGCTTCGAAAACTGATGGAATCTCCTGATCTTCTCAGGAATATGGCTGAATATTCTAAAAGCTTCGGAGAGAGGGTGTTCGCTCCTGTTATGGTGAATGAGAGCATTGAGAAATTATATGAGGAAATATTTAAAGCTTAATCTTGATTTTTAAGTATCAGATTTGAGACAAAGGTTATAGTTATGTCTGTTGCATCAACAGTTTTTGGTTATCATGTTCAATATCTCTATACGTTGTATAGAATGATAGAGTCTGCTGATTCTAAAGAAGTATTCGTGCCCGAAGGAAGAGAAGATTTAGACATATATTTGAATGACCAAATTATCGAAACCATACAGGTGAAGTGTTATTCTGGGACAATCGTGTATTCTGATCTGTTTTCCAAGGGTAAATCTACTTCTTTGTTTTCTCGTGGTAAGGATAGTTTAGATGAAAATTCAAATGTAAAAATATCATTCAGTAATTCCACTTTTTCAGTCCGTTAGTCAGGAAGACGTTAATTCTGAAATATCTTATTATCAAGGTATATCTGCTAAGGAAATACATATTGCCAAAAATTATGATGTTGTCAGAGAAGAAAAGTTGCAACAACTCTATGAGAAGCTGAAAGACAATAATCTTGTTTTCATAACGGGTGTCTCAGGTTCTGGCAAAAGTAGTTTAGCATATCGTTATTTGAAGATTTGTGGTACTCCTTTACGATACGAGATTAAATATGTAAATCGAAATAACATATCGCAAATCATTGCCACCATCAAAGATATTTCGAAAGGCTTGAAGAGTGAAGCTTTTGTTTATTTAGATGTGCTGCCATACGATACTTCATGGATTCAAGTGGTAAATGAAATAGAGGATACTCCTTTTGTTAAATGCTTAGTAACAATCCGGCAGGATGATTGGAATAGGTGTAAAAACAAGGTTAATGAGAAACTTCATTATTCTACTCTTGCCTTAGATTTAACCGAATCTGAGGCAAAGGATATCTTTAATCATCTATGCGATAGAGGATTGTGCCATATTGATATATTTGAAGAGGCTTGGAATGAATCCGGACATCCTCAAACATTGCTTGAATATGTGTATTTCTTGACACATGGTGTTCCTCTAAGGGCAAGAATCTCTGAACAGATAGGAAGACTTGATCATGTAAATGCCTCCTTTCTTCAGTATATATCTGTCTCGAATGTCTTGCAGGGAAATATCTCAGTGAATGCCATTCGGAACTTGTGTCATCTTTCTCCAATGGACCTGTCTCGATGTATAGACCAAATGAAAGGTGAATTCTTTGAGTATAATGGTGAAGGATTTTCTGATGTTCACCCCATTAGAACTCATATCATAGTTGAAGAGATATTTAGGAATTATAGAAATGGATTAGGAGAAATCGGTATGGAATTATTCGAGCATATTAATGAAAACACAAGTCCTCTGTTTCTTATGACCCTTATAGATGAAGGAAAATATACGCCTGATTCTCTTTTACGTGAATTGGAGGGTAAGAAGATAAACTCTATGCAAGCGTATATTGTGGCAAGAACATTGGTGTGGTGTGGAGTTAAACATTATATTGATAATAATCAAGCAGCGTTTGATTGGTTAAGGCAAACTGCGCCTCTTTGTTGGCAATACTTAGTGCCTGTTAACTTTACGGAAACCGAACTTGAGGAATCTGTTGATAAATTGTTTGGAAGCCAAATAGGTCTTACGATGGATGATGTAAGGAAAAAATTTTCTTTGCAGACTGAGGTCTATTTCTATTTATGTAAATGGCTTGATAGTTCTATCTCTTTGGAAAAGCCTAAAGAGTGGCGTGACTATTTTTGGTTAGCAAAATTCTTAACGATATGTAATTTGCAGCTTTCTTATAAGCCAGAATTTGCTGATTTTAAGATGGATGCTAAGGTTCCTAATAATTTAGAAGAGATGGCAGATGTTCTTCTTGGTCTGAAATTGGCTGGTTACGATTCTACCACATTTAGTCAGCTGGAAGAAAACTTCGTTAAGCAATTTCGCATCCAAAATAATATCTTGGAGTTTGATATTTGTGAAAATGAGGTTAAATGTCTTACTTTCTTAGACTATTTTACTGCAGGGAAACAATTTGAAAATGGAGATAGGGATGGGGATATAATGCATCGCATTAATCTGCATCATATTGATTTGCTGAGAAAAGCATTTCCAAATGCAGATGTATATCATTCAGAGATCATAAAAGATGAGATTTTTGAAGATATAGATTTGACTTTTGAAAAGCATATTAGTAGAGAAAAGTTACCGCTTGATGATATGCAAGAGCCGCGCACAATGATGGTGCATTTGTATGAAAAAAGCTATGTTCTTCCTTCCAGAAAGGTTTATTGTGATCAATTGATAACTTTGCGTAAGCTATTTGTTGATGTAATAAAAGAATATTGGCAAGGTGTTGATGACATTCATCGAGTAGGAAAGGCGTACAATGCCAAAATGGATCAAGTTTCTTATGATGTGTGTGATAAGATTTTAAATACTCACATAGAATTGCCTGCAACTGAAATAAATAGATTCGGATTAGGTTATGAAATTAACAAAAAGGAGAATGAAGACCAAAGTGCAAAAGATAATTTGAAGAAATTAAACTCCTTGTATTCTCATTATTCTACTGATTTGACAATCTTCTTCAGACAGTGTTACCAGCCTTCAGGTGGCTTCATCAATGATGTTCAAAGAATGACGATGATATTGCTGGATGCACAGGATAAGTTGGAAAAATTGCAAAGCTTATTTCATCAGGTTTTTGATGGTTATGTTGATGTCGTTGAGATCAAGCAACTTGATGAGAGAGAAAAACAGCAGATGACGTGCCTTATTGCAGTTTATAATTGGTTAGCTCAAAACCAGCCTTATATGTCTTGCAGGCAGTTATTAAAGCAGATAAAACCAAAGAAACTGACGGCTACTCAAACATCTGAAGTCAACAATGAGGTTATAGATAATCCGTCTCAAACTATAGTTGACTCTATTGAAGATTTGGAAAATCTTCGGAATATGCAATTGAGAGATATTTATAATAGATGCTCTCATCTTGATGACTTATCTATCCAAATCGTTGATAAGTATATAAAACGCTATGATGATACTATAGAGGGTAGGAGAAATTGTGTTTTATAGTTAACTGTATTTTGCTGCTATCGTCAAAATAGATAACGATAGGTTGGCAAGAAAAATAAAGTCCTTACTTAACTCTCTGCTATTGAAGAGAATGAAGCAGTTGGAAAACAATCAAAAGACAATATGAGGTTATCTTGTGATCCCAACAGTGGAGTTTAATATTATCTTCCAATTGACTCATATCTACTCGCATCTGATGAATGAGGGGATTGGGTTAAGGCAACTGGTGGATTATTACTATGTTCTTTGTGACTTTTATAAAGTCTATCAAAATTTTTCGAAAACCCACCCATCCTCCCTTACCCTTAAGGGAGGCTCCACCGCTTTCCCCAAGCCCCTTTTCAATGGTCTTTACACCCCCTTCGGTCCCCCGTTAGCGGGGGACAGAAACCTCAGGGAAGAAGAGGAAAACCGCCCTACAGTGCTGAATTTTCTACCTCTCCGTCTCTCCTGCAAGGAGAGCTCCACCTCTAACCAAGCCTTCCTCCTCAGAAGGAAGGATGTAACCGCCCTCCGGTGCTCAGAACCGCTGCGCTCTAAGGTTGGCAGACCATCAAAGGTCTTCGCCATGGTTTTGCGGGATGGGACCGCCTGGGGAGAAGAGAGTTTATAGTCAACAGTTTATAGTTGGTAGTTTACAACTTATATCCAGGGAATTTGATGATAAGTTACAGATTTATTGTGAATTTTTGGTATTCAAAAATATGTTTATAGGCATAGCCCAATCTATGGGCTATGCTGATGAGTTTATTACCTAGAGCTGTTTCTATACGAGCAATGGTTTGAGTAGTGAAGTTATGGCTGCCTGTTAGCCATTTGGAGATATCTGAGTCTCGCTTGTTGAGCAAGCGGGCGAAATCTTTTTGGGTGAGACCCTTGGCTTTCAGAATCTCACTAATGCGTTCGGCAATACCGAAAGACAAGTCAAACTCTGCCTTTTGCTCGGCAGGTATCGCAGCGAGGCAATCACGGAATAATTTGTTCTGTATCATAATGCTTAAATTTCAAATGCGCTTATAGTTCGTTATCCAATATTTCCATCATTTCTGCAGCTGTAATCACTTGCGGTTCTTTTGGGAAGTGTTTGAGATTTCCTGTTACTAAGAAGGAGTCTTCCTTGCTCAGGCAGACTTCATAGAAAACCCGGTCGTCCTCATCTGGCATTTCTATCATAAGGGAAACGAGAAGAATCAATTCCGTATTGCTTAAAAAAGTTCAATAACTCATGGATTCTGATTTCACTTAGATGAAATTTTGACCTATTTAGTACATCAAAGTACTCATCCAAGATCTCGTCATTATACAATGGTTTAATTTTACACTGAGCATACTATTAATGACCCTTCTTGTTGCAGAAGAAGGGTTCTTGGTTATAAACGAGGACACGATAATGTTCGTATCAATGACTGCATATACCATTGCGTTCTTTTCTTAATCGTCTGACTTCTCTGATCTCTTCATTGATCTCATCAAGTGACATATCAATGTTATTCTCTCTTGCTGTGTCACACATGTATTGAAACGCAGCCTTTGCTTTTGCAGTCACTTCATCATCTTCTTCATTCTTTGCCTGAATGGAGAATGGAATGCTCTTACTGCGAATTACTGCCTTAACAAAGATGTTGATAGCGGTATTCGCACTCATGCCGAATTGCTCGCAGAGTTTATCAAACTGTGCTTTCTGCTGGTTGTCCATACGGACTGTCATTGCTGTCTGTGCCATAAGCTTATAATGTTTAATTGATAATCATTCTGATTGCAAATATACATCATTATGACGTAAATTGGTGCGATAGTATTAATAATTTAATAAAGATTAATAGTTGAATGAATGATATAACTGCTTTTTTTGCTTTCCTGAAGTATTGCCTTGGATATAAGGTTCCTTACCGTTAAAGAAGGAGTCTTTCGAATCCCTCCGTCTCCCTTTAGATAAGATTAGCTGCACTCGGCAATTTGAAAGCAAACTTTCATTGCGCTCATTTGCAAAATCTTTAGCCAAAGGGAGTTTTTTCGAAAACCTACCCGTCCTTCCTTACCCTTAAGGAAGGCTCCACCTCTCACCCCGACCCTCTCACCCTCAGGGAAGAGGGAGGAAACCGCTCCTCCTCGTCGCTCGGAACCGCTACGCTCTAAGGTTGGCGGGGCATCAAAGCCCTCGCCATGTTGTGCGGGATGGACCGTCTGGGAATAGCAGTCTATAGTTTACAGTTAATAGTTATAGTTTACGATTGATTTCGTGGTTATTTGCTGATAACTTGCAGATTTCTTGTTAATTGCTTGGTGGTTTCGAGAAAAAAGCGTAACTTTGGCGGCAAGTTATATAAATTAAATAAATAGGAGATAGGATTATGGCATTAGCAATTAGTGGTATCCCAATGCTGACAGGTGACGAGGCTTTAGCTTTCAGAGAAAAAGCTGAAGAAACATTGAAGAAGCGTGGTAGCATAGATTTCTCAAAGCAGCGTGCTGAGATGAAGGCTATTCTGGCAAAAGCAAAATTTTAAGTTAGTATTATGGGATTTTTAGCAGATAAAACGGTGTTTTCACCATTGACAAAAGAAATATTGGAAGAATCTATTTCATTTTCATGTGGCAATGAAGACTTGGATGGATTCTTCCATAATGATGCTGTGTCTTATGCCGACAACTTGTTCGGTAAATCTTACTGCTATTATCTTGAGGAATCCAAGGCTGATATCGTATGTGCCTTTACGGTCTCAAATGCCAGTATTTTCACAAAATACTTGCCTAATGCGAGAAAGAAAAAGGTTGGAAAGCATGTTCCTCATATAAAACAGGATTTGATATATCCTGCTGTACTTATAGGAAGATTGGGAATTTCAACAAAATTTCAGCATCTTCATATCGGGACAGAAGTAATGGACTTTATTAAGTCCTGGTTTGTTGAGCCATATAATAAAACGGGATGTCGTTATTTGGTAGTTGATGCCTATAATGAAGACGTGCCTGTAGCATTTTATAAGAAGAATGGTTTTGATTTTATGTTCAGCACAGAAGAGCAGGAAAAATCATATAGAGGTATTGTTTCTGATAAGCCATTAAAGACTCGTCTAATGTACTTTGATTTGATACTTATCAAGTAGGTTAAAAAGCAATGTAAAATACACCGAAAAGTGTAACTGCTTGCAATATGCTTGGTATGCTGTATTGGTGATATATCCAGGAATAAAATATGAGAAATGAGGGTAAGCAGTCAATTTAGGTATTGCCTTGGATATAAGGTTCCTTACCGTTAAAGAAGGAGTCTTTCGAATCCCTCCGTCTCCCTTTAGATAAGATTAGCTGCACTCGGCAATTTGAAAGCAAACTTTCATTGCGCTCATTTGCAAAATCTTTAGCCAAAGGGAGTTTTTTCGAAAACCTACCCGTCCTTCCTTACCCTTAAGGAAGGCTCCACCTCTCATCTCGGTCTTCTCCCCTCAGGGAAGAAGAGGGAAACCGCCCTACTCGGTGCTCAGAACCGCTACGCTCTAAGGTTGGCGGACCAAAGCGGTCTTCGCCATGTTGTGCGGGATGGGACCGCCTTACTATAGCTTGCTGAGGTAGGGAACAGCTGTTTATAGTTTACAGTTAATAGTTTATAGTTTACGGTTAATTTCGTGGTTATTTGCTGATAACTTGCAGATTTCTTGTTAATTGCTTGGTGGTTTCGAGAAAAAAGTGTAACTTTGGCGGCAAAGTTGAACGTTTAATTGAAATAGAATGGAACAGACTGTATTTAACCCTGCTCAGATGAAGATTCTTCAAATGATGTCTTATATCAAGACTCCACAGGAATTAGATAATCTTGAAAATGTTCTCTCTCAATACTTTGCAAAGAAGGTTGATGAGGGGATTGATGAGTTGTGCGATAATGGAAGTATAACTCTTGATACCATAGAGAGCTGGGGTAATGAACATTTACGTACTTCTGGCAAATGAGAAAGATAGTTCTTGATACTAATTGCTTATTGATGAGCCTTCCAAGGATAAGCCCTTATCGTAAGATTTGGGATGATTTTGGAGTTATTGGCTGATAACTTGTAGATTTCTTGTGATTTTCTTGGTGGTTTCGAAGAAAAAGCGTATTTTTGCGGCAGAGTTAAACGTTTAAAAGGAGAAGATTATGGCATTAGAGATAAGAAGCATTCCTGTTTTGACAGGTGAGACCGCTGAACGATTTGTTCGTGAGGCAGAGGAGAATGAGCGTAATCCACAGAGGAGAAAATTAGTCTTTTCTTTTGAGGATATTGATCGCATTATGGAACGTTCACGTAAATATATGAAAGAACATGGAGGAAAAGGACCTTTTGCAAAATAGTTGTGGAGGCTTTCCATATCCTGTTACAACACAGGGTGAGTTGGAAAGTTTTAGTTGCGGAGATAAGGACTTGGATGATTTCTTTCATCAAGATGCATTCCTTTATGCAGAGCAGCTGTTGGGAAAAACTTATTATTTTTCCACAACAGGAGATGACAAGAAGATTGTTTGTGCTTTTACGTTAGCAAATGATAGTATCAAGGCAGCATTAATACCCAATACTTCAAGAAATCGAATACAGAGGAAGATTCCGAATTCAAAGAGAACAAGAAGTTATCCAGCAGTATTGATTGGAAGACTTGGTGTGGCAAAGGAGTTCCAAGGAACAGTTTTATCTGTTGGTTCACAAGTGATTGAATACATAGCGTCGTGGTTTGTTCATCCTAACAATAAGACTGGTTGCCGTTTCATTGTTGTTGATGCTTACAATAAGGAAAATGTGCTTCATTTTTATGAAAAGAATGGCTTCAAATTCTTGTACTCTACAGAAGATTTAGAGAAAGAAGCAAATCATATTCCTGAAGATGAACACTTAGAGTCAAGGATGATGTATCTTGACTTGTTGGGTTATATAAGATAAAAAACAAGAGGTAATCTTTTGGATCCTTCTTAACTCTTTTCTGTCCCACAGATCTCACTGATTTACACAGATGGGGCGGGTGTGAAGTCCGCAGTGCTGTATTTTCTACCTCTCCGTCTCTCCTGCAAGGAGAGCTCCACCTTTCTCACCAAGCCTCTCTTCAATAGTCTTTACGCCCCCTTCGGTTCCCCCAGTTCTGGGGGACAGAAACCCTCAGGGACGAGAGGATGTAACCGCTCCTCCTCGTCGCTCGGAACCGCTGCGCTCCAAGAGCAGCGTGGCTGTAGGATGAATATAAAAAGAATATAAAAGGAAAAAGCGTGCAAGCCACATCATAGTCGCCTGCACGCTTTTTTTTGTCATCTAAATTTCTGATGATTTCCAATCGAACACGATGGTGTTGTCATCTTTGATATTGAAGCTCATACCTACCTTGATAATTTCCTTGCCGCTCATGGCAAAGGCCTCGGCATAATGCTTGCTTTCTATCTGCTCAAGAGCCTCCTGGGCAGTCTTTCCAAACTTCAGCTCCATTACATAGATAGTATCGTCCGTCTCCATGGTTATATCAATTCTCCCCTTTGACGTATGTTGCTCCACTATAATCCTGAAATTCGTGAGCAAGGCAAAGATGATATACATCGTTTGCTGGTAATGCCCTTCGTAATGGGTGTTGTTGCAATAAGGCACAGTCTCCCAAAACGATTTCAGCAACTGTAATGCTTCGTCTATCTTGCGCTGTTTAATAAGCACCGACATCTTGGCGATGGTGGTATTGCACATTGCAGTCTTTGAGGTCAGATAATGAGGCAACAAACTTCTGTACAATCCAACTCTTATTTCCTTGTTAGGAATGGCTAGGGTATAGAGCTCCGTTTCTTCATCATAATCCTTGATGGTGATGTAGCCACTCTGATAGAGCAGCGGCATGATGGTGGTCATGGTTTCCGTGGCAGCATCAAAGTCATCCTTTCCGGCTTCCATACTCTCGCCCAGGTTCGCTGGCAGAAAGTTGAAATTGCGCATCATATTGATCAGATAAGTAGGAGTGCCTGATCCAAACCAGTAGGAATCAATCTTCTGCTTGGCAAAGCAGGTTAATAAGCTGAACGGATTATAAACGTCTGGAGAAGGCCATGTAAAATGATAGCCGTCATAATTATCCTTTAACTTAGCTAACGTCTGCTCATACGACAGATTTAGTTTTTCTGCAAGTGCCTCTATGTCATCCCGCATTCCGTTCACCAGTTCATCTTCCGTAATTCCGCAAATTCCGGCATACGGCTCGTCCATACTGATATTGGTGATGTTGTTCAATTCGCTGAAGATGCTGAGCTGAGAGAATTTGGTGATGCCTGTGAGGAATACGAAGCGGAGCAATTTCTCGCATCCTTTTAGCGGACTGTAGAAATTGCGCATGGCGTTGCGAAGTTCTTCCAGTTTTTCATCCTCGTGCACCACATCAAGCAAAGGGGCATCATATTCGTCAATCAGTATTACCACTTGCTTGCCCGTTTCCCTATAGGCAGTCTGGATAAGTGAGATGAGGCGGACGTTGGCATCAACAGCCGGATTCGTAATGCCCCATTTCTGCTCTTGTTCTGCAAGTTGCTGGTCGAAATATCTTTCCAGCTGGGCTATCTCCATGTGTTTGCCCATGCTCATATCGAAATGCAGCACCGGATAGCTTATCCAATCCTTTTCTAGCTTTTCGATGGCGAGTCCTTTGAAAAGCTCCTTCTTTCCTTCAAAATAGCTCTTCATGGTAGTCAGCAACAGCGACTTTCCGAAACGGCGTGGACGGCTCAGGAAGAAATAAGTACCATCAGTATGTGCCATACGATATACATATTCCGTCTTGTCAATGTAGAACTTATCCTCCACTCTGATTCGTTCGAAAGTTTGTAATCCTATCGGATATAGTTTTCTTGCCATAATTGCTCGCCTTTCTTTTAAGTGATATTCTCTTTGTTGGCAAAGATACGAATAAATGGTGAAACCACCAAATTAAAAACATCTTTTCTTCATTTATGCCCCTTATCTCATTTCCTTATACCTTTTATTTCTTTTCTCCCTTCTCTTATTTCTTTTCTCTCCTCCTTTTATTTCTTTTCAGGCTTCCTCTTATCTCTTTTCTTCCTTCTTGCTGTATTAATAATGGGTTAATCTCGGGAAAAGTCTTGGTTGATTATAGGATAAAATGTTCTTTAACCCTATTGAAATCTCCGTTCATAGACGTTGAATGGCGGTTCAGCGTCTTTGAACGGCGGTTCAACGTCTATGAACGGACATTCAACGTCTATGAACGGAGATTTTATCTAGGTATAAATGCTTTTTTTCTTAGTTGAAAGAACTGTTTTAGTAGGTTAAAATCCTTGTTTTACCCCTCTTCTTACTCTCATTCATTCGTTTTCTTGCTCTCATTCACCCTCAATAAGCGATGGAAGCGCCTTTACCACGTCAGTACTAGCATAATAACCTCTCTGTGCCGTCTTGACTCCTTTTTGGGAGTATCCAGACAAAACGAAGGGCTGGACTTTCTCACGAAAATCCAACCCTTCTTTGTAAAACTGCTCACTGCTATCCCGTTTAGAAATCATCGGGTTAAATAGGCTAGGATACCATATGAGTGCAAAGGTACAAAATCAAATCGAATACCCAATTTCTAGAGCATAAAATATTGGATATTAATAACTTATATAATAATCGTCCAGACTAAACGGGACACTAGTGTAGATTTGAGTGAAGCTAAGAATCAAGAAATCCACAGCTGGCTTTAGTGCCTGCTGTGGATTTCTCTTGTTTATATTAAAGTGTAGGATTCGATAATACTGTCTTACTGATTAATCGTAATGGCATCGCCTTGTAGCGGCCGGTGTTATTTCCATTACTACCACTCACGAAACGTACGTTTGATATACCCTTCTTCGAGTTGTATATATCGAAATAGTTATACCAGTAACCATATTCTGGACTTTTTCCACTGAATCCTTGTGTTCCAGAGACTAGTGTTTTGGTCCAAAAGACCACGTGCATTGGATATTTATGGCTTTCACCTTCCAGATATCCTCCATATGGCAGATAGATGGTTTTCAACTCAGAGTTTGTTGTATTCATAAATGTACAATAATACGATTCTCCAAGAGCTGTTTTACGCGTTTCTGTTTTAAGTGTACCGGCATTAACCAAGTCCTCAAAGACAGATTTATCTGGTATTTCAAAGCCTTCAGGAGATAGAGTAGAGGATAGATTCCCCTGCTTGACATCTTTTTCATTCTTTTCCTCTGAAATCTTGAAGTATCCACCGATGGCACCTTTGTTTTTTTGGAACTCATTGATGTCTGGTACATAAGGACTATTGTCGGTAGCACCCAGATTACGGTCAAGCATGATGTAGGTTTGAGTTTGTCCCTGCACCTTCACTACACCATAATAGAACATACCTTTTACCTTTAGCTCGTCATCACCACCCTCTGCTAATTCATATTTTTTTGCCATATCATCTGTTATCGCATGGAAGATACCAGTATGATAAACAGTGTAGGTGATGTTGACATCTGCGTTTTTTATCGTAAAGGTGCCTTTCCAAAGATCATAATTATTATCGCGATTATCTGCCAACGTCACTTTCCAGTAATCTCCGTCAGCGCTAACAGTGAAATGGCCATCTTTATCTGTCAGAACATCCCCAGTCAGATTATCCACTGTCAATTTATCCCCTGTCTTTTTAGGAATCTTATAACTGTAGGCATTCTTACCTACAGTAAAATGAAGTCCATCATTTCTTTTTACGTTTTGCATTTGCTCTGGTTTGATTCCTTTAACGTCCTTATCCAACCAGGCAAAATAGTCCGATTGAATCTCACTGCCATTTTTTAACATTTTGACTTGTCGAGAAGGGTCTCTCATGAAATCGAAACCATCCTGGGTTATCTTCACATCAAGCTTGAGATCCCCAGAAGATATCGTAACCGTTCCTGTTCTTGGGGTTTCATCAGGGTTTGGAACCAGCGTAAACTTCAAAAGATATTTTTTGCCAGAAGATGACAGTCTACCACTTTCAGGAGTTGTAATTCCTTCACCCTCCTGGTCATATCTTTTGATCCAGGTATCACTATCCTTGATCTTTACATTATATGTTCCAGATTTGAGCGTAGTGACCAAAGTGATTCTTGCTTCAGTATCTGTTGCCTTGAGGGACAAATTATCGCTAACACCCAGTTCATAATCTTTGCAAGCTATCATATTGGTAATGGCAGGATTGTCATCTACAACATTTACTTCCAGTCTGTTTTCCGGGTCAGATTTGACAGCATCATCCAGTTTTTCGAAACCATAGTCATTCACCTTGGTTACGGTGATGGTATAGTTATGGTTTCTCAAGAGGGCATACTGGTCCTTCTTGGTTTTTGCATCCTTGTAAAGCCCCACTTTATAGTAACCTACTTTGTAACCTTCTTTACCCTTGTATTTAGCCCTGATGATAACGTTAGCTACACCTGCAGATGTTTCTGTTACCACTACTTCACGGCTTGTTCCATCGCCGAAATCTGTGCCACTAAACTCTGTTGTCTCTGCTAAGGCATCGGTTGGTTCTGTATAACCAGCAGGTGCGATAGCACTCTTTGCTGCTGCATGATTGATGATAAGACCAGCATCTTTTTCAGGGAAATCAGTCACCGTAGTATCTACTTTCAAGGTAACCTTGGCATATGGTCTGAACAAATCGACAGTTGGTGTACCATTCAAGAGAGTCTCTAAAGATACGCTACCCCAACATATAGGGTTGTTTGTATCAATTTTTCTATATGCAGCTTGCAGGTCTTTTGCTTCTTCTTCTGTGAGGTCATTTATATTTGTTACCAGATGAACCGTTTTAGTTCCAGATGGGACATTACTGATTGTTGCCTGATACGTTCCGTCTGCATTCTTGCTTCCAATGTTGACATTCGCCATACCTTTGTAAGTATTGCTTTCGCCATAAAACACAGCAGTAACTTTACTAATGCTTTCATCAGCGCCCGCTCTAGTATTAATTTTCTTTTCGGAGAAGTTGGGCAACTCAATGTTCAAGGTTACCCCCTCGGCAGGGATTTCATCCCCGCCGAGTCCGATAGTCTCCATTGCATCCTTGCAAGAAACAAGGCAAAGGAGCAATCCCATCCATATCATTAAATGCTTTATCTTCTTCATTTTTTTTCAATATTATTTATTCATTTACGCCATCAGGCGTACCTTGATGCCATTTGTCTCCTTGGTAATAACCAGTGTCGCCATACTTCTCGTAGCTATTGCCATCGAAGAGTGTAATAGTAGGAGATTTATCGTTGTCTTCCTTTTTCAGGAGGATGTTTTTTTCGTGTTCCCCTTTTACTGCTTTCAACTTGATGGTTGTTTTATACCAATCTTTTCCCACCTTCTCGCATTTCCAGCTTTTTTTGGCTTTAGTATCCCAAATGGTGAACTGTTTTTTTTCTGATGCGATACCATATACCTTATACCATCCAAAAAGCGCAAACTGGGTATATACCTTGTACTCTATGTCTTCAATTTCAGGCATATCATCATGTACACGCCATATAGGGTCGGATGTAGGATCATAGACGATCCATCCTTCACGATCTTCATAATCGAAGAGAGGAATACCCGGCTCTAGATGATGAGGACAACGGTGTAAACTATATCCTTGATCTAGATATGTATTATTACTGAACATAATCAATGTCTCACCTGGCGTAATAGTTCTTTTACCTTCTGATCCATTTGTATTTGATACAGACTGCGCATTTTGAGTGAAGTCTTTGTAATACCATCCGGTGTTAGTATCGTCGGCCACCATTTCTTCTCCAGGCCATCCATTTTTATCGGCCGGTCCTTTCGTAAAAATCCAACCTTTTCCTGTAACGGCATCTTCTGTTTCACCAATCTGGGTATATACATAGATGCGGTGGTTGTCTGGTTTGGCACTTTTATCATTTGCATCCTCATTCCATCCATCGCTCCAGTTGTTTGTATCTCCTTCAGGTAAGATTCCCTGGAAATTATCGGAACCGTTATCTCCTTTATATTTACTTCGGTCATTGATAGCTCTGAAATAGATACGATAGTCATCGATAGGAGGACGCACAATTACACGAACAGTTTTATATTTGACATCCGTAGTCTCATTTTGGGGTATTACCTTAAATTCATGAATGGTGGTCGTTACAGGATCTGTTGTTGCTCTTACAGTGAAGACACCTGTGGCTGCATCCGATGAATTTAAATCCATTTTGATGGTGGATTTACCTTTTGTAAGTTCGGTCTTTTCCAACTTGATACCCCCAAGATTAGTATCCCATTCTATATTTCTGCTATTCTGAGATATATCATTATTATAATAGATGACCAGTTCTTTTGTAACATCCAGATAAGGTGTAACATCATAATGTACATCTATATATTTCCAGAGGTTATTTGCCTTGAGCCAAAACTTAGCGGTGCCACTTTGCTCAGATAGAGAATAGGCACTGACTGGGATAGCCGGATTCACACGAAATTCTATGCTGTCATTGCCATTGGCATCTTTGCCGCGTTTTTTCTGAATGATGATGGGTTCATCTTTTCCATTGACAAAAATGGTATTTTTGCAGCCAAATTCTACAACAGCAGCATTCGAATTATATAAAATAATATCGTTTGTCGTTGACGTAACTTCTGCCTTCGTCTTACTTACCCACAAAGTGGTATGGTTGAAGTCGGCATCTATCTTTACAGGTTCCCAGTCCTTCACACTTACCTTGCAATCCAGCTCCATATTACCGAGGGTCTTGATAGCACCGGTAATCTCATAGAAGGTACCGCGAGGGAATACGGGTACGGTGCTGGTTTCATCCTTCTTATGACCCAGATTGATACGATAATTGTTGACTGCAGAATTTCCTACCTTACCATTGATGGTAAGATAACTGCGGTCGGATTCTGATGAGATATATCGCTCTGGGAGATAATAGGTCTGCTGGAAAAGCCATTTGCCAGCAGCATTATCTGGAGTATCTTTCACTGTTCCAGTTCCTACGATATCATCTTTGTTATTTGTTGTTGACGCAGATCTGTTGTATGTCCAATCGGTATAGTATACGTCAGCTCTAGATGATGCCTCATACGGAGTACTTGGAATACCCTTCTTGTATGCTTCTTTATCTTCATTATTTGTCCAAGTTGGAGTCTCAAATTTACCGCCCCAGTAAAGATGGGTAAAAGGAGAGAGTTTATCGGCTGAAATACTGTTGATGCTAAAGGCCTTGCCTCCGAAATTGGTTGCAACTTCTGTGTTACTTGGATCGAAGATAAGATTCAGCTTAACCTTTACGCATGTAAATTTCAGGTTAGCTGCTACCTCTGTATATTTATCACCCGCAGCTTTAATCTCGGTTACAGCGAGTTTGCCTACGGCATCCTTCTCTGGTTCGTAAATCATCGGGATATTGGTGCATACAGGCATACCTGTTCTACTTGTAGGTCTGTAATCGAGTACTATATTTTTGAGAGAATCTTCAGTTTGGATAGTTTGACCGCTCAACACCTTGTTCATATTGGCAACCACATAGATATGATACTTTCCCGGAGTAATATTCAACTGATAGGTTGCTATTCCCTCATCTGCCATCATCGTAGCCAGTGGGGCAGGGAGCGTCTCTACCAGGAGCTTGCCTTCATTTTCTACAGGGAAAGCATAGAGGGTCAGGTCGTTGATCTGGCATTCATCTACCGTGGCATTATAGGTAGGAAGGCCGGAAGCATCGTCGGGATTGGTGCCGCGGCTGCTGAGCACGGTTGGCACGAGTACATGTAAGTTGCTTTCTGACGAAATGGGGGCGCGCTCGCCTCCAAGTTCGTCAGAGCAACTTACTGTAACCAACAATATAAACCAACTAACTAAACTTAAAATGAAATCTCGTATTTTCATTGTTTCTAATTTTTAAAGTCAAATACTCTTATGAGCTAAATGCCCGGAAGGGGCTCTGACACCTGAAACGGTTAGAAATCGACACGCTGGATGCGCTTGCTCCAATCCAGGATGGAAATGCTGAGCTGCACATACTTCCACTGGTTGCCCTGGAGGAAGAAGTCGAGCTTGTAGTCGTACTCTCGGTCCAGGAATTCCTGCTCTGAATAATGGCGGGCTTCGAAGGCGCCACGGCCTTGAGCCAGAAAGTCTGCAAGATTGATGCGTGCCACCTCTTCGCCTGTAGTTTTGTTCGTGATGGTGAGGATGGCGTTCTTGTCGTTTTCTTCTGCCGGATGCCAGATGAGTCGGGAGAACATGAGGGCGGCATGAGCGGTGCGCTCCTTTACATTGCCCTCGGTATCCTTAAACTCAGTGGTCCAGGTGTAGTATGGGGTATATGTCAACTCCTCGTCGGGGAGGAGAGAGTTGTCGTAACTGATATCGCCGTTGGCATTGGTTATCTGATAACTGAAGTCATCGGCATTGATGTTGGCAGGCTCGTCGGTCTGATGCAGGCTGATGGTGAGCTGCTTGGTATCACGAACCAGACCGATGGTATGGCGTGTAACCTGCAGGTCTTTTACTTCAACCAGTTCGTTGCTGAGTCCTTGCCAGAGTGTATCGAGCGGTTGGCTCTGGTTGTTCACCTTGCCCTGTTCGCGGTCGAGTCGTGCATGGAGGGCTGTGATGTTGTCACCCTGCTTTGGCAGAGCTATCTGGAATTTGGCACCTGGCTGCGCGAGTGCATCTTCGTATTTCTTTTGGAAGGCGAAGGTTGCGAATCTGTATTTGCCCGGTTCCAGATTGATTCGCATGGCATAGTTAGGATCCTTGAGCGGCTGTGATGTCGCATCGTTATAGGCATCATGGCGAGCAATGAAGTTGCCCTGCTCGTCGTATACGAATACGCTGAGTCCGCCCACATGATCATTGAACATGTCGGCACGCTGCACGTTGTAGTCGTACTTGAACTGCAAGTCAACACCCATGTCACAAGGAGGCAGGTCGTCGTGCATCAAGTCGTTGCAGCTGCTGAGCATACTGCCCGCCATGATGAATCCCCATCCCATGCATATATTCTTGATCCAACTGTTAAACTTCTTGTTTGCCATGATGCTTATCTGTTTTATGAAAAAGTAAAGTGTATAAATAGATTCTTATTCTTCCGATATAGCCAGCCGCTCCTTAGCGCTAGAGCGGCTGAGCTATATATAATAATGTGAAATGAATTACAAATCGACGGTGTCTGAACGCTTAGCCCAAGAAAGGATCTTTACGCTGACGCTAAGATACTTCTCATTCTCATCGTCTGGCAGAGTTGGGTCTACTGGAGGCACACCAGGGTAGCCAGGACCATAGACGTTGCCAACTGTCAATTCATACCAGTTGTTACGGAGCATACCATAACGGCCAAGATACTTGTCGTTGTTTTCTCCATAGTTTTCACCTGAGTTCCATGGAGTCAATGCGCCGAAGTGCTTAACACGAGCGATATAGTATGTAACACCCTGAAGATAGGTATTGATACCAACCATCGCTTCTTTACGACCAGCTTTCAAGCCGAGTTTAGTATTGATCTCGTCAACGATAACAGTACCCTTTTTACCGTTATATTCTGTCTCGGCAACAAGAGGTTTACCAGTAGCATCCTTGATATCTGCCAAGGTAATCACATGAGAGCCTTCCTTCTTGAGATTTGCATCGTAGTCAACTGTACAATCTGAGAGAACTGAAGTTGCTGCTGCATCTACAGCAGCCTTCAATTTTGTTTCATTCAGGATAGTTTTCATATTACCGATGGTGTAGAATGTTCCATCTTTCTCTGCAAGGCTAGTAATAATACCAGTAGCATCAACAGCCTTAGGAGCATATGTTGCCTTGAAGATAACACGGGTTGTCTGACCCTGATACATGTTTGCCAAGTTGAAGGTGTTCTCTAAACAATATACCGGATTGGTTTCGCCGAAGTCTTTATCAATCTTACTTGTAGCATCGATAAAATTGAATTCTTTTTCTCTTTTTTTATCATTAGCATCATCTGCAGTATTGAGTTCAGCCAAATTGTAGTTAGGGTCCTTACCCCAATAAACACGGTTGTTAGTACCTATGAAACGATTGGAAGGATCTGTGTTCCAAATTTTGTCATAATCTACACTCAAGCCATCAATATTATGAACAGCGTATGTCTTCTTGTTTGTGATATCTAAAGCCCAGTTGCTAAATGTTACCTCACTATTTGTAGTAACTGTTGGGTTTGCCTTGTCCTTAACAGTTATTGTTCCAGGGTCAGCAACAGTCATCTTTGCTACTCCACGCTCTACAAAAACTGTTGCGGCACTTTCTAATGTTTCTGCCTTTTCCTTTGTAGGATAAATCTTGCTATTGTCAATATTTACCAAAGTTGTTGGGGAGGCAGTTCCATTCAATGGGGCATTAGCCATATAGAAGTCACCAGAAGCAGCCAATTCTGCTACAGAAGGTGTCAAAACATTTTTGTTCCAATCATTATAGCTTTGGCCTACAGTAGGCAATCCTACCTTTACGCCACCAGTTTTATCATTGTTAAGCAAAACCAAAACACTGTATTGATTCTTGGTATCTACATTGGTAAGCTTTGCTACCAGCTTTTTAGTGGTAGTTGTGATACCATCTGTAGTATCGTCTGACCAATCAGCAGCAGCAGTAGGTAAAGTTACGCTTTCAACAAACTTGTAAGAGCCTTCATCTGAACCATACTTCTGGAAGATGAGGGCAGTTGCGCTTTTTACAGCATACTCTTCTGGTGTGCCTTCGTTCATTTCAGCACCACCAGCATCTGCACGAGTTCCACTTACCGAAGGCAAGTTGATGGTGAAAGTAGCATAGCCTACACCTGCTTCATTAGTACCAGTACCAGAACCTGCAGTTCCCAGGTCCTCATTGCTTGAACAGCTTGCTGTCATAGCAGCTATCACTGCTAATCCAAATAAATGTTTAATTTTCATAATCTTTGAAAGTTAAGCTTGTTTATAATCGTTATTCTCTAATTTTCTGTTATTCCAATTCCTTTATCTGCTTGAAGACATCTCTTACACGCTCTGCCTCTTTCGAGTTGCCTGCCTTGGCAAGATGCTTTTCGGCAGAAGTAAGATCACCTTTCTGCAAATCGGTGCAGGCGGCATTAAGATTCGCTGTCTCATTATCTGGGAAGAGACGGACAGCAATGTCGAATACCTCGTTAAACTCTGGCGAACCCGGCTCGTAAGTCTGTGCCACCAGGAACATCTCCTGCAGAGAAAGCTGCTGTGGTTTGGTCTTTAATATCTCCTTGGCCTCTTCGATGCTGAACGGACGGACCGTGTAGGTTACCGTATAGTCGCTATGACGGAGACGAGGATAGATATGATCCAGGATATAGCGGTAACTAGCCGGATGGAGCTTTCTGATCTTCAGGTCCTTATCGTCGGGAGCCAGCGAGGAGTTAGCTATCTCGAGAATTGCTTCCTTATCAGCCAGATGACTAGCCTGAATCTTCTTCTTGAATCCTTCCCAGTCTTCCGGTGTAGCCTGATAGGTAAAGAGCTTGCTGTTTAAGGTGTAGAGGCTGCTCACATATTTGCGGAGGGCAGCTGCACGCTCGTTGGCAAGGCGCTTGTTGTTGGCATACGAACCATCAGGCGAAGCAAAACCATGGATATCAATATCTGTGATTTCAACGTTCTTGTCGTTCTTCACCAGGTCGATGGTGGAAGTAATCTTCTTCAGCTCAGTAGCATTCTCACGGAAGTTGGCAAGAATATAACTCTTGTTAACCACAAAGCTGAGATAAGCTTCACCCTTTTCGGCTCTCACCTTCTTGGCTTCCGCCTTCGGCTGCACGAAGAAATCCTTCGTAATCTTCGGTGTACGGTCGATATCCGCAATCGGCGTATTGTCCTGTTCTATCAGGTTGCCACATCCGCAAAGATCTTCTTTCACCGAGAGTTTGAACTTCTTCATCCATTTCTGATAAGGAACAGACTGGGCGAAGTAAACCTGCTGACTGGTCTTGTTCTTGCGGGTAAGAACCTGTGCCTGCGGATTCTTCTTGCTGTCGGCAAGTCGGCGGTATCTTACAGCCTGGTTTCTACCCTGGATGATGATAGGGTTGAGAGCGATAGAATCAGTTCCTACCATTACCGGTGTGAAAACAATCTGCTGCTCTGATTTCATCTTCAAATCGTTCAGATTCATACGGAAGGCAACGTCCATCCGGTTGCCGTTCTTGCGTGCTAAAACACTGTTTACCTGAACCTTACCCCCTGCCAGCTGTTGAGCCTGAGCAGGCATGATGCCCTGAGAAAAGAGTATGCAGAGAGGCGAAATGACCGCATAAAGCTTCATTTTATCCATATTATGATTTCCCTAAAATTTTTTGTATTCTGTCTAGTTATTACGTGTTTTTATTGTCAGTTAAAACAACAGTTAAATAAAATTCTTAGAACACGTATATGAGAGATAGTGCGGCTTTTGTAGGGCCCACATAGTTGCGGTGGTCTTTGTCGAGACATTTTTCGCATCGTCCGTAAAGCTTGTAAGGACTGTAGGCATATCCCAAACCGATAGACCCTTCGAAATTGAGGTGCTTATTAAGCAACCACTGATAGCCGTAGGTGAGGCCTCCACCAACATACCAGCCTTCATAGTGCCTGCCCTCCAGAGTTTTCGGCAGGATGCCGAAGGGCATGTCAATGTTTTTAATGTTGTATTCACCGCCTAGGGCATGGATTCCGAAGAAATGGCCTCCAAACTTCTGGCAGGTGTACCATCTGTATTCTGGCATAACATTCCAGAATCTCATCTTCTTGTCGCCCGAGAACTTCCAGGGGTTCAGAGTGCCGAAGAGTTGGAAGGTTGTTTTCTTGCCCGTGCCGATTTCGATGCCGGCGTTGGCAGATGTGGAAGCCCATCCCAGTAAGTTGGTCTTCAGAGCGACCTCCTGCGCTCGCGTCGTTGCCGTTGAAAGGATCAGCAGCAGCAACATAGCTGTTTTATGAATGTTTTGCTTCATCATATCTTTACTTTTATATTTGGTTTCGTTTATATTAAACTTAGCCTTCGTTTGTTAGTTGGTATCTATTTTCGGCTGCAAATTTAAGAAGAAATCCAATATGAAGCAAGAAAAAGTTTCAAAAAGGTTACATTTCTATGTGCAAACGTTTGCACGTTTTATGCAACCTGTTTGCGTAAACACATCATAAAGCACATGATTGATGGCTGCCTTAATCATTTCTGCTGCTGTAACAACAAGCTAACATTCCATCTACACCATATCATATCTCCTGATACTGCTACAGGGAAACTGTTAAAATTTGGAAAAACGGACAAAAAGATGCGTAAATACCTTGGAAAAACGGACAAATTATCGTATATTTGCCATGGAAAAGCGGACAAAATATGTCCGTTTAATAATAGAAAAGGGGACAAGGATATGATTAAACGTAAGATAGACAGATATTTAGCTGATTTCTTCGAAACGAATAAGAAAGCTTTGATGTTGACAGGAGCAAGACAGATAGGAAAAACATATTCTATCCGTCGTTTCGGTCATGAACATTTTGAAAGATTCATAGAAATCAACTTCATCGAAAATCCAGGCTTGGTAAAGGTCTTCAGCAAGGCGAAGAATAGTCAGGACATCTTGTTGCGTCTCTCCACTGTGACCAGCCAGGATTTGATCAAGGGCAGTACCCTTGTGTTCTTTGATGAAGTGCAGGAATGCCCGGAAATCGTAACTGCCATCAAATTTCTGGTGGAAGAGGGGAGCTATCGCTATGTTTTAAGCGGTAGCCTATTGGGTGTGGAGATCAAGAATCTCCGTTCTGCACCAGTGGGATATATGGATGTGAAAGATATGTATCCTCTTGATTTGGAGGAGTTTGCTACAGCAGTTGGTATCAACGATAGAATTATAGATGCTTTGAGGAAGCATTTTACGGAAGGAACTGCTGTAGATGAATTCATCCATGAAAAGATGATGGAGGTATTCCGCCTTTATCTTATAGTAGGTGGAATGCCTGCAGCTGTTGATAAATATCTGGCTACCAATAATCTGCAAGATGTAATGGCAGAGCAGCAGGCTATCATACGTCTCTATAAGCAGGATATAGCGAAATATGACCCTGACCATAAATTGTATATTCAGGAAATCTTTGACAGGATCCCTGCTGAGCTTGATGCCAAGAACAAGCGTTTCATATTGAAGAACCTGAATGAAAACATCAAGTTTGCACGTTATCAGAACAGTTTCTTGTGGTTGAAGGATGCCGGTGTAGCTTTGCCGGTATATAATGTTGAGGAGCCTACTGTGCCGTTGATTTTGTCGAGCAGCAGAAACTTATTCAAGCTGTTTATGGCAGATATTGGTCTTTTGGCAAGTCTTTATGCGGATGGCATTCAACTGAAGATTTTGGATAACGAACCGTCCATCAACTTTGGTTCGGTATATGAGAATGCCGTAGCACAAGAGCTCTGGGCGCACGGTTTCCAGTTGTATTATTATAACAACAAGCGTCAGGGTGAACTGGATTTTGTGATAGAGCAAAATGGTGAGGTGTTGCCGATAGAGGTTAAATCGGGCAAGGATTATGAGCGTCACAAAGCGCTTACGAATGTGGTGAACTCAACAACTTATCAGATTTCTAAAGCCTATGTGCTGTGTAATGATAATGTGAAGAAGGTGGGAAAAATCACTTATCTCCCTATTTACATGCTGATGTTTATCAAGAAGGAGCAGAAGCTGCCTACCAAATATTCCATTGATTTAAACGGACTGGTTTAAAGGAGCTCAGTATTAAAAGAGAGTCCGGTTTTTTAAAGGACTCTCTTTCATTATATTATGGGTTATTCTACAGTCTCTATCATGTCGATGATGGTATAGATTGGCAAGATATCAAATGCAAGTTGGGTATTGAATTAGCCTCCTATATCTATGAATCTCCTATTCATATTAATGGATATCAGACTCTTCCGCTGCAGATGCTTTGTTTTCCCTGGGTTGTGGGTTGGGTACGAAGCCAAGGATGGCAACCAGACAACTCATCAAAGGACTGATGATGTTGAAGAAGCAGAAGGGGAGATAGACAAGTGTCGGGATACCAAGAACCGTACTCTGCGTCATACCGCAGGCTGTCCATGGAACCAATACGCTCGTTACGGTAGCGCTATCCTCTGTACTTCGGCTCAAGAGTTCCGGACGATAGCCTCGTTCGGCATATTCATCCTTATAGATAGATGCATTCATAATAATGCTCAGGAACTGGTCACCCATAACGAGATTGAGCAAGACGCCTGATGTCACGGTGCTGCAGACAAGTGATACGGTGCTGTGGATGCTTTTCAGGAGCATGTGGGTAATGGCGTGGAGCATGCCGCTGGCTACCATACATGAACCGAAACACATGGCACAGAGGATGAGCCAGATGGTATTGAGCATGCCAGCCATGCCTCGGGTGGCTACGAGATCATTGATGTTAGCCATACCGCAATCTACCTGGGTATGGGTATAGCAGGTGGTCATGATTCCTTCAAAGAGGCTTTTGGCAGAGATGCTGTCTTCACCTGCTATCCCTACAAGTACTTCCGGCTGGAGAATGAGGGCACAGATGCATGCTGAAAGGGCTGAAAGAAGAAGTGTGATGAGAGATGGAGTCTTGCGGTAGATGAGCCATCCTGTAAAAGCCGGAACCAGCATCGTAAACAAGGAGATATTGAAACCATGACTCAGACCGGTGAGATACTGGCTGATATCCACTGGCTTGGAATCATAACAGAGTCCGATGATGAGATAGAGTACCAGCGAGAGCAGGATGCTTGGTATGGTAGTATAGAGCATATAGCGGATATGTGAGAAGAGATCCGCTCCAGCTATACTCGAAGCAAGGACGGTGGTATCGCTCATAGGCGAGAGTTTATCCCCGAAATAGGCACCGGAGATTATGGCTCCAGCGGTGTAGGGGGCTGGTATTCCCAGGGCATCACCGATTCCCATCAGAGCAATACCGATGGTGGCAATAGTGGTCCATGAGGTTCCCGTCATCACAGAAATGATACTGGAGATGATGCATGCGCAGGGAAGGAAAAAGGTTGGCGACATGATCTGTACACCATAATATATTAATGTAGGTACTACGCCACTGATCATCCAGGTAGCTGACATCATTCCGATGAGCAGCAGGATCAGGATAGATACTCCGGCATCGCCCACGGTCTTTTTGATCATCTCTTCAAAGATATTCCATTTCATCCTATAGATGCCCATACCGAGTGCTACACAAACGGCTGTGGCTATCATGAGGGCCACCTGAGAGGCACCAGCCAGGGCATCATCAGGGAAGATTTTGACAACCAGGACGATGAGGGTGATAAGTACTGCCAGCGGTATGACAGAAATAAAAGGATGTGGTTCAACTGGCTGCAGAGGCGAGCAGGATGCCTGATTCTCTACAGCTTGAGATTTCTGTTTCTTTTCTTCTTGTTCCATTTGTTAATATTCTCTTATCATTTTAGTCTTTCATTTACTTTGCGTTTTCATCCGTTTCTTCGATGACATCTGGTCGCTGAAGAACACAAATCATTTCATTACTTCTTGAATTTTCATGCCTAGTAGTGCTTTTCGTGCAAAGGTAACTAAAATTTCCTGTTTACGCAAGAAAAGGTCCAATATAATATTCTTTTTATAAAAAATTATTATTTCATGGAATTTTTCTTGGTTATTTGCCATTGTTAACCATTTTTTTTCTTAACTTTGCATGCTTCCCATTTTCTAAGGGTGATATCATTACCTTTGCAATCTGTATGGTTATATCATCGACTCACAGACGGGTAAACTGACAGAAGTAAAAATAGAAAAAGAATAAAGAAATTAGTTCAAATTAAAACACGTAATATTAAGAATATGATTTCATTTGAAAGTGATTACAACAATGGTATGCTGCCAGAGATTCTAGAAGCTCTTGGCAAGACAAACGGTGATAAAACATCTGGTTATGGTTTTGATCCATACTCAGAATCTGCAAAAGAGAAAATCCGCAAGGCTGTGGACAATGAGAATGCAGAAGTGTTCTTCCTGATAGGCGGTACGCAGACCAACACCACGGTCATTGATTCCGTCCTCATGGGATGCGAAGGAGTAATCTGTGTGGAAACCGGTCATATCGAGGTACATGAATCAGGAGCAGTAGAAGCTTTCGGGCATAAGGTCATTACCCTGCCAGGAAAAAACAGCAAGCTGACAACCGGCACCCTGTCAGCCTATATGGATACCTTCCTAGCCGACGAATCGCATCCTCACATGGTACAGCCAGGCATGGTTTATATCTCAATGCCGACTGAGTTCGGAATGGTCTACACCAGAGAAGAACTGGCTGCGCTGTATGCAACCTGCCAGAAATATGACCTCCGTCTCTTCATCGATGGTGCACGACTGGGATACGGTCTGGTTTCAGCGGCATGCGACTATGACTTGCCATTCCTTGCAAAACATTGTGATGTATTCTATATCGGCGGAACCAAGGTGGGTGCCATGATGGGAGAAGCTGTGGTATTCTCGGGCATGAAGGCACCGAAATACTTCTTCACCAACGTGAAGCGTCATGGAGCCTTGCTTGCCAAGGGCAGAATGCTCGGCATCCAGTTTGACACACTGTTTACGGATGAGCTCTATTTCAAGATATCGCGCCATGCCATCGCTATGGCTACCCGCATCCGCAGCATCTTCGAAAAGCATGGTATCGCCATTGCCTACGATTCTCCAACCAATCAGCAGTTTGTTGTACTCTCACCTGCCCTCTACGAAGCCCTTTCCCCAAAAGTAGCATTCGAGATATGGGAAAGAAAGAGCGAACATGAAATCATCTGCCGATTCGTGACAAGCTGGGCAACAAAGGAGGAAGAACTCGACGAGCTAGACCGTATTCTTCAAGCTTACGCTTAAGAAGGCCAAGAGGGTGTGTCATAAGTTTATGGTTCACCCTCTTCTTGTTGTTGGAAGAGATAGGATATGTTGTTGGAAGAGATAGGATATGTTGTTGAGACAGTCAGTATCTTCGGCCGCACAACAGCTGTTATGCGCCAACTATTATTCAGACTTATGACACACCCTCCATCGTTATATAAATCTCTCTCTATTTCTAAAGTGATTCATATATGTATATTGTAGTGTTCTATTCTTACTTGCTCAAGCTAACAGAATGGCTCATGTTAGCCATTTCTGGAATTGAGTCTACTACGTGTTTCAAGAACATGCCCATGCAAAGAACCATACCTGAAAACATAACTGCGGCGAAAGCCATTGTAAAAATAGTCATCATAATTATTAACCTTTTTAAAATTTATTATTTGTTATTCCTTAAATGCGAGTGCAAAGTTAACACTTTTTTATCGAATAACGGCATCTTTTGCCGAGAAATATCATTGCAATATGTTTTTCTTGATATGGGTCAACCACTTGTTTTTAGCCTTTAAAATGACATTTTGCTATCGGATATGTTGTTTTTGTGGCAATAATTTATATATATCATTTTTCTCGCATTGATATGTGTGTAACAAGACAGGGATTCCTGTCAGATGATAAGAAAAAAGGGTGCGCCATAGACTTATGACACACCCTCACGGGGTGATTCGAAAAACTGAAATTCAAAAGAAACTTATTCAAAGTGTCTTTTATCTGCGACACCAACTTCCTTCTATGGACAACAATCCAAACATTGCAATTGGAATGTTCCCTCCAAAACGATTCTACGACCGAAGCGAGTAGAACCGTTTTTCCCGTACCCGTTGGCATTTGTGCCATCACGGACCGATGAAGGCGCATCGCCTTCTCAATCCGTTCCTTCATATCCTCTTGGTAATCAAATAACTAGGGTGTCCAGTTCCATGTTCTCGTTTTTGATTATGTTTTAGCAACTTAGCACACTGTAAATCTGTAAATTAAGCACAAAATATAAGACAAATTTAACTGTCAAAAAGTCTGATGTAGATTCGCACAAGATTATAGTTTATTTAGCGAATGATTATCAATGATTTAGATGGTTATTACATTGTTTTTGATACTAAAAACTGGAACACAGAACTGGACACCCTATTTCTTAGATCAGTTGAGCTGGCTGGCGACCAATTATCTCTTTGCCCCAACCCTCTACAAGTTGAATCCGAATCCTTTCTCTGAATTCACGAAATTCCTGAAAACGCCAAAGCTTGACCATTACTGCCGCATGAACGTTTATGAATATGTGGGGTTTTATGTTGAAAAGAATCCTGCCTTGAAGGAACAGGCGACAGCGTGGGTGAAGGACATGCTCGTCTTCTATGATGGCAGATTGGAAACCGCTGACTGTTGTGATGGTTACGTGGTGGCTGCGGCCATTGATTTAGCTTGCAGCTTAGGAGCAAAGGATCTCATTCCTATCATCAACAAGTTGCTTTGTACTTATCTTGTTGATTTCAGTGATTGTGGACTTACGGCAGAGGTGGTTGAAGGGCTTCATCGGGGTGAACTGCTCAGGCAGGAGTATGCTCTTGATGTATATGAACGGGATCACAGGTTAGAGGAAGACAGCAACAGGTAATGGAGTAAAGGCATCAAAGCATTCTTCCTTTGGCTGAGTTTTGCAAACTGTTGTCTTTAGTTTGCTCCAAATTTTTGCAATCAGTTGTATATGTGGAAGTTAGCTTTGTTTGTAATTCTTTGATAACAAGAAAGTAAATAGAATGTATCCTCATTGACCTCAATACGTAATATCATAGTCCTACCTTTGCACCAGAAATTGTTAGTTATGAATTCTCTATAAAAAGGTAGTAAATGAAAAAGCAACGTATGAAGCATTGTTTCTTCGCGCTCACATTATGCTGTACTGCAGGAAGCATGTATGGTCAAGTTGCACAGGATAGCAGCAAGACTATTGAAAAGAAAAGTTCTGTAAATGGTAAAAAAATACAGAAGTCGAAGTTCAGCGACGATCCTATAGAACTGAATAATGTAGTGGTTACCGCTTTGGGTATCAAGCGTGAGGAAAAAAGTCTCGGATATGCTACCCAAACCGTATCTGGTTCTGAAATTACGGCAACGATGCCTGCCAACTGGTCTCAAGCTTTGCAGGGACAGGTGGCAGGTTTGAATGTCATTTCAGCCGGTGGTCCCCTGTCATCAACCCAGATTAATCTTCGTGGCAACGTTTCCATGAATATGGACGGAAATGGCGCACTTATCGTTGTGGATGGTGTGCCACTTTCCAGCCCTATGAATAATCCTGGTGGCTCTTATGGTGCCGGTGGCAACTCCGAAGGTTCGATTGACTTTGGTAATGGATTCTCTGATTTAAATCCGGATGACATTGAGAGCATTCAGGTATTGAAGGGAGCGTCTGCCTCTGCTCTCTATGGTTCAAGAGCTGCTAATGGTGTCATTATGGTTACCACCAAGTCTGGTAAGAAAGCCAAGAAGGGATTAGGTATCAGTTATAATTTCAATAATTCCTGGGAACAGGCTGCTCACTTTCCTGATTATCAGTATGAATTCGGACAGGGTGTAGCCAAGAACATCGGTTCTAAGGGGACAGAGTGGGCTGGACAACCTTATTACTCCTATGGTGCAGGTGATGATGGTTTGGCTAGCACCAGTGGTACAAGCTCAGCTTTTGGTGCGAAGTTTGATGGACAGATGTTCTATCAATATGACCCGGAGAAAGAAGGTCGTGCTGATGTGGCCACTCCTTGGAGAGCCTATAAAGACAATCACTCCGGATTGTTCCAAACGGGGCATACGATGACCAACTCCCTGGCCTTGACTGGTAATAACGGTACAGGCAATATGCGTATCTCTTTGACTCATAGTAAGAGTGAATGGATTTTGCCTAACTCTGGCTATCAGCGCTTGACTGCAGCTTTCGCCGGATCACAACAGATTTCCAAGCGTGTGAAGATCAATGCACGTATGAGTTATACTTACAGAGATGTGGAGAATACTCCTCAGCTTACCTATAACTCTAACTCCTTAAGCTATTTCCTGATATTCATGAATCCTAACTTCAACCTCGATTGGTTTAAGCCAATGTGGTACAAGGGTAAGGAGAATATCAAGCAGATACGTCCATTCTCCAGTTATCTGCCTAATCCGTATGTTTTGCTTTACGAGGCAACCAACCCTGCAAAGAAGCATAGTTTCAATGGTAATATTTCTGCCAATTTTACCATCAATCGTTTCCTTGATTTGCAATTGCGTTCTGGTTTACAGGCTACGGCTCAGCAGCAGGAGCAGCACAGACCATGGGATGACAAGGCTTTCCCTACCGGTTTCTTCAAGAAGCAGAACATCTTTGACTATGAGGTTAACTCTGATGTACTTTTATCTTACCATAACAGTTTCGAGAATGGACTCAACGTGAATGCTTCAGCGGGTGGTAACATGATGCAGTCGTATTATGATTTGTTGTCAGCTTCTGTTACCGGTTTGAATACGCCTGGTGTATATAGTTTGGCCAATGGAGTTTCAAATCCATTGGTTGGTACCACTATTCGCAAGAAGCGTGTGAACTCGCTTTATTTCATGGCTAATCTGGCTTATCAGGAGATGTTGTTCCTGGATATAACAGGGCGCAATGACTGGTCATCTACCTTGCCGCGCAAGAATCGTTCTTTCTTCTACCCTTCTGTGAGTCTGAGTGGTGTGTTGAATAGCATGATGAAAATGCCAAAGTGGGTGAATCTGCTGAAAGTGCGCGCTTCTTGGGCACAGGTGGGTAATGATACTCAGCCTTACAAGACATCACCTTACTATACAACTAGTGATTTCTCGGGTTCTTTGGTTAAGCCAGGTACACTTTATAATGCCGACTTCAAGCCCGAGATGTCTACCAACTGGGAAGGAGGATTGGATTTCAAAGCATTTGGCAGCCGTTTGGGATTGGATGTGACCTATTATTATAATCGCACCAAGAATCAGATTCTCAATGCTCCCTTTGATCCTACTACTGGATACACCAAGGGTACCATCAATTCGGGATGTGTCAGCAACAGAGGTGTGGAGATCGTACTCCGTGGTACTCCTATCAGGAATAGAGATTGGCAGTGGGATATGACCGCTACCTGGTCAACCAATAAGAACAAGATAGAATCACTTTCTGAATTTGCTGATGAGCGTCAGATTCTCGGTTCTTATGTGAGTGGCAATGTAAGTATCATCGGTACCAAAGGTGGAACCACGGGAGATATCTGGGGCTACAAGCTCAAGCGTAATGCTAAGGGTGAGGTGATTATCACTTCTGCCGGTTTGCCTGCTCGTCCTTCTGAGATTGAATATGTGGCATGTGCCTTACCAGACTGGGAGGGTGCATTCAATACCTCGTTGCGATTCAAGAACTGGTCATTCTCCATGCAATGGGATGGAAAGGTTGGAGGTAAGACCTATTCTCAGTCACATCACAAGATGTGCGAACAGGGTCACCTGGCTGAGACCTTGAATGGTAGAAAGCCTGGAACCAGTCTCTACCTGGATATTGCGGACCCTGATGTTCTGAAGCTCTTTGAAAAGCAGAAGATTACTCCTGTAGCTGGTGTGTATTGCATAGCACCGGGTGTGGTTGATAACGGAGATGGTACTTATAGTCCGAATCAGAAACTTGTCACCCTGGAGTCATATTATAAGGAGTATTACCGCATTGGTAATGTGGAAACCAATACTTTCAGTACCACTTATCTCAAGCTTCGCGAGGTTCGTCTGGATTATCAGTTGCCAAAATCTTGGTTGAAGAATACTTTCATCAACAATGCTTCAGTGGGTATATATGGGCGCAATCTGCTTTGCATTACCAGTTATCCAATGTATGACCCGGAGACAACCTCACTTGATGGCAATACATTTGTACCAGGTGTAGAGGTGGGTACTCTTCCTACCAGTCGTTCCTGGGGTGTTAATCTCAAAGTTGATTTCTAGTTAAGAATAAGATGTAATGAACAAAAAAAGAAAGAATCGATGAAAAAGATTTTTAGAAATATAATGACGCTGATGACCGTTCCTTTCATGCTGATGACCTCGGCATGCGAATCAATGGACGATACCAATGTGGATCCAACCCGTATGAATACTGCTAATGCTGGAAGTTTTTTGGATCCTCTCATTTATGGTATGGGCACTTACACCTGGACCCGATACAATAGCTGGACCTTCCAGTTGATGCAGTGCCTTGTAACAACAAACTCCACCAGCGGTGTGGGCTGGTTCAACATCAGTGATACGGCAGGTGATGGCGTCTGGACCAATTATTACAAATGGAATACCAATGCCAAGGCCATCTATGACGAAGCCGTGAAAGTGGGAGATCCGAACTATCAGGCAATTGCATTGACCCTCAGATGCTGGATATTTGAGAACACGACAGATGCCTTCGGTGATATTCCTGTACAGGAATCATGCCGTGGTGAGGAACAGCTCTACTATCCAAAGTTTGAGTCTCAGACTGATGTCTACAGGTTTATCATCGACAGCTTGGATGTGGCGAACAGCATATATAATCTCAAAAAAGGTTTGCAGTTCAATACCAATGGTGACAAGATGTATTGCAGCAGCGGTTCTGACTTGCAGGGCATCCTGAAATGGAAGAAGTTTACCAACTCCTTGCGTTTGCGCGCTTTGCTGCGTGTCATAGATTCCAAGGAATTGGGTGATTTGGCCAAGGCAGAGTTGAAGAAGATGTTGGCAGATCCTATTACTTATCCGGTTTTTGAATCGAATGATGACAATGCTAAGGTACATATCTCAGGAATTGCTCCTGATGAAGCTCCAATGACACGTCCATCAGACCTTTCTGCCTACAAGTCACTTTCTGCATTTTTCATCGATCGTCTTCAGGATTGGAAGGATCCTCGTCTGGAAGTGTTTGCAACTCAGGCTACCAATAAGGATCCTCAAACCGGTCAAGAGGTTACTTCCTTTATCGGTTTGCCTAGTGGTTATGATGTGGAGCCTACATTTACTGCTTCTTCTCCAAATGCGGCAAATCTGGCCACAGCGCCACAGGATATACAGTGTCTCACCTATGCAGAGGTACTCTTCATCAAGGCAGAGTTGGCACAACGCGGTCTTATCTCTGATGATGCCAAGCTGCTCTATGAAAAAGCTGTTGCTGCAGCTATTACGCAATGGGGAGTTGAGGTTCCTGACGGGTATTTTGATAACGGGAAGGCAGCGTATGATGGAACGCTTCGCCGCATCATGGAACAGAAGTTCTATGCACTCTTCTTCATTGATTTCCAGCAATGGTTTGAGTATAATCGTACCGGTTATCCTGATGTACCGAAAGGTCCAGGTGTAGATGCTTCATTGCATATGCCATATCGTTTCAAATACCCAGCTATCTTGCAACGTATGAATCGTGAACATTATTTGGAGGCAGTGAAATCGATGGGTGGTGATGATTTCAATACCCGACTGATCTGGCAGAAGAGACCAGAATTATAATTGATTAGATGTTTAATGAAAGGATTGAAAAAATGAAAGTAAGACTATTTTTGATTGCAGCGCTTCTGATGGGTACTGTTGCCCACATGGCTGCACAGGACAAGAAAGAGTTTACGCTCGAAGTATATGGTGGGGAGATTCCCAATGTCAAGCCAGCTTTTGATGAAGAGCATTTCTTAGGTGGTGAGATTACCAAGAAATGGAATACTTTCCTCTGTAACTATACCCACACCTATGAGGTAGAGGTGGGGTTGAGTTCTTCAGGAACAGAATTTAGAAAGCCGGCTGTCTTCAAGGCCGTGGAGCGTGTGAACAAATATGTAAAGAAGAGCTATAAGTCGCAGCATATGACCAAAGAGGAGGCAATTCGAATCATGAGTCATGTACTGGATTGTGCCAACATCATCTGCCTGGAGAGTGATACTGCAGCCTTGGAGGAGGCTGCCGGTGATGCCAATACTGCAGAAGAGGCTTTGGCTTTCTTTGACCATATTAAATTGATAAATGTTTAGTTTTTAGCGTGATGAATAAAAATCTGAGTAAAATTCTGTTGTTAGCGTCTATTGGGGCCATGCCATTGGGTATGGCTGCCCAACAAGCTTCTTCTTTTGTTTTTTCCGGTAAGGTAAAAGACATCAAGGGTAAGGGGATTGCCGGGGTGGTTGTAAACAATGGCCGAAGTTTTGTGCAAACCAATTCTCTTGGAGAATGGACATTGCCTACTGATACCAATGTCTGCAAGTTCGTCAGTATATCCACTCCTTCATCCTATGTGCTTCCCTGCCAGAAGAGCCTTGCTAAAGGCTTTTACGTTCGCGTGGATGAACTTGTAAAAGATCACAGCCGACATGATTTCATTTTGGAGAAGAGGAAAAAGTTATCTGATAAGTTTTATTATATTGCCATCTCTGATCCTCAGGTAAAGAATGAGCATGACATGAAGCGTTGGAAGCAGGAATCTATCCGCGATTTGAAGGGCTATGTGGATACCCTGAGCCGAGAGAGAGAGGTAGTGGCCAATACCTTGGGAGATTTAGTATTTGACAGTATGAACCTGTATGGTGAATATGCCGCCTCATTTGATGGCATCAAAATGACTACCTTCCAATGTATAGGCAATCATGATTTCGACAAGCGTTATCAGGATTTGCATAATATGACACTTGGTACACCTGTATATGGAGAGCAATATTATCACCGTTTTTTCGGACCTGTCAATTATTCCTACAACATAGGTAAAGTACACGTAGTTACGTTGAAGAATATAAATTACGTGGGTCACAAGAAGTATATAGAGGCTATTACGGATGCAGATTTAGACTGGCTGAAGCATGATTTGAGTTTTGTACCGAAGGGCTCTTTGGTCTTCCTCAATATGCATGCGGCTGTTTGGAATAGCACAGAGGGTGAGGGCAATGTTCGCAATGCAGAGGAGTTGGCCGATGCCCTAAAGGATTATCAGGTACATGTCTTGACTGGTCATACTCATTATTTCCAGAACAATGTCATGGATGCTCAACTTTTGGAACACAATATTGGTGCCGCCTGTGGTGCCTGGTGGAAGAGTCAGGTTAATCGCTGTGGAGCGCCTAATGGTTATCTGGTGATGGATGTGGATGGGAATCAGCTGAAATGGCATTATAAATCCACAGGTCATAGCATTGATTATCAGATGCGTGTTTATGGTAAAGGTGATATGTTGAGTCAGCCTCAATATGTAGTGGTAAATGTTTGGGATTGGGATCCAAGCTGCAAGGTTGAATGGCTGCAGGACGGACAAGCCATGGGTGCGATGGAGAAATTTGTTGATGTAGATGAAGCCTATGCTGCGAGCAAAGGACATAAGGAAGGTCTTACTGCTACCGGGCATCTATTTAGAGCCTTGCCTTCTTCTGATGCCAAGAGTATTACGGTGGTATTCACCAATCGTTTTGGAGAGAAATATGAGCAAACTGTTCTGATTTCAAATCCAAAAGTTAAGACTCAGATAATAGCACATCGTGGGTATTGGGATACGAAAGGTTCGGCCCAAAACTCGATAGCTTCTTTGCGTAAGGCTGCAGATGCCAAGGTTTACGGTTCTGAATGTGATGTGCATATCACTGCTGACAGTGTTATCATTGTCAACCATGATCCGAAAATCAATGATTTGATCATTGCTGATTCAAAGTATGCTGATTTGAAAATACAACTTCTAAAAAATGGAGAAGAAGTATCAACCTTAGAGCAATATTTAAATGAGTTGAAGAATCATCCTGCAATAAAACTGATTCTTGAAATCAAAAGACAACCTTTACAGTGCGACGAAGATCGTCTTACTCGCAAAACGGTGGAGATGGTGAATCGTATGGGCTTGACCAAACAGGTGGAGTATATCTCTTTCAGTTCTGCAGCTTGTGCATTGGTTCGTCAGTTGGATTCTAATGCTGTTATTTATTATGTTAATGGCAATTATACACCAGCTGAAGTGAAGAAACTTGGTTATCAAGGTATTGATTATAGTTATAAGATACTTTTCAAGCATCCTGAGTGGATTAAAGAAGCTCATGAATTGGGATTGAAGGTAAATGGATGGACTTCTGATGATGATGTTATCATCAAGAAGCTCATTGAAATGAATGTTGATTTCATTACTACCAATAAGCCGGTAGAGGCAGAGAAACTGGCAAGGAAGTTCTGATAGCTTCATCAGTACCTGGTTCATAACAGGCATTTATATGGTACAGGATGGAGTTGTAGTATTTAGAACAATCATAATGTTTGGAATACAACGGATAGTAAATGATTAGTTTATTTCTTAAATCGGTGAGCCATCAGTAAAACTGGTGGCTTTTTTAGTACTGTGCAGATAGGATGCACTGAAAATTTGTACTTTTGTGGCAAATTATTGAGTAATTTGTGACGTAGTATCTTATTTTTGTACCTTTACAGGCTGAAAACGGATACTATTATCCGCTAACATTAATTGAACTACCCACAAGCTAAAGACTTGTAGGATTCCGACTTCATCAAGGAATGCTTGCAAGCAAGTCTTACGCCCTTTCCATCGGTGTAATCGACAGTTCCTGCCGATATATTTCTTAAACCTTCATCAAGTATATTTTTTGCTACATTCAGGTCACGGTCTATTAACTCACCGCAATTTGGGCAAGTATTGTAGCATCATCATTCTTGATCCTGTTCCTGCTAAGATGCGTGATTACTGCAAGATTTCAAAAGAGTTGAAGTCTGATGGTAGTAATGTAGCTGGCGTTTTATGTGCATTGTCGTAGCTTTTTGGCGGTTGCACCTCATAGTTTATTGCTTATCGAAGAGGTGGATAATGGCTTGCATCCTTCTCGTGCTAAGGAGTTGGTTGATATGTTGAAGGACTTGTCACGACAGCGCCAGGTTGATGTGCTCTGTACGACGCATAATCCAGTTTTGTTAGATGAGTTAGGCAACAAGATGATTCCGTTTGTCAGCTATGTTACCCGTGATGAGAATGGTGATAGTCATGTCAATCTCTTGGAAGAAAAAGAGAATCTAACCAAATTGATGGCTTCAGGAAGAATTGGTAGAATGATGGTTAACGATAAAATATAATGAGAAAGGTATTGGTGATTGATACGAGTGTACTTTACGTTTGGCTCAAAGTATCAGGAAAGGAAACTTGTGGTCCAAGCAATGCCTTGGTTACATACGAGAAGGTCTCTGAGAAAATAGAGGAAGAAAAGAAGAAAGGAACAACCTTTATCCTGCCACTGGCAACGATCATTGAGACAGAAAATCATATAGCTCATTCTTCAGGAGACAGAATGTCATTAGGTGAAGAATTTGCTCAAATCATGATCGATTCGGCTGATGAGAAATCACCATGGGCTGCATTTACTGAACAAAGCGGTTTGTGGAATCCTGAAAACTTAAAAAAGTTGGCAGAGAAGTGGAAGATCACTGTTATAGGAGGGCAAGCTTTAGGCGATGCTTCTATTGTTGAGGTGGTAAAATATTATACAGATTTAGGATATGAAGTTGAAAGCTTTACAGGTGATGAAGGCTTGAAAGCTTACGAGCCTACGGTTGAAATTCCTTGGAGAAGAAGAAAGTAAAGACGTTAACGAATAAAAATATCCATGTGAATCGTTCAATATTTCACATGGATATTCAGTTTTGACGGTATCATATATGTGATACTATTATTGCAAGTAAGGAATGGCAAACTTCACCAGACAATATCCACCTCCAATGAGCCAGCAATAAAGAATGGCAGCCAAGAGGAAAGGCTTAATGCCAGCTTTCTTGAATTTGTCAAAGCTTGTTTCGGCTCCCAATGCTGCCATGGACATGGTCAGGAGGAAGGTGTCCAGTTGGTTAATCCAATCTACTATGCTTTCCGGAAGCAAATCAAGAGAATTGAATCCGATCACTACCAGGAAGAGAATGGCAAACCATGGAATGCTGATTTTAGGCTTGTTGGTATCAGCATTTTCCAGATTATCTCTTTTGGCAACATCCCTTGCAACGGTCCATGCAATCACCAGTAATACCGGTACCAGCATCATCACCCTTATCATCTTCACAATGATGGCATTGTTGCTCACCTCGGCTCCCATGGCATTGGCTGCACCTACCACATGGGCTACTTCATGAACGGTGGAACCCGTAAAGAGTCCCATCATATCTGGTGATAGGTCAAAGATGCCAGCCCTGTAGAGAATAGGGTAGAGGAACATGGATAATGTTCCAAAGATGACTACGGTGGCTACGGCTACTGCCGTCTTGTAAGGCTTCGGACGAATGGCCCCATCTATACCCAATACTGCAGCAGCTCCACAGATGGCACTTCCGCAAGCGGTGAGCAGTGCGATGCTGCGGTCAATTTTCAGGAGTCTTCCCACCAGGATTCCCAAACCGATGGTGCCGCATACGATGATGGCATCCATTACGATGGCAGAGAAGCCCACAGCCATCACATCCTGGAAGGTGAGCTTGAAACCATAAAGGATGATGCCTGTGCGGAGGATTCGCTTGCTGCAAAACTTGATGCCCGGTACCCAGGTGTCAGGCAGGTTGTTACGTAAACTATTGGCATAGAGCATACCAATGATGATGCCCACCACCATGGGGCTAAACGAAAGAGCTTTCACACAGTCCATGCCACCGATGTAGAAAGCAGCGCATGCGAAGAGCGCGATGAGCAATACGCCATGCAGCATACTGCTCCTTTGTTCTGATAATCTCATATTTTTCTTTTTTTGTCGGTTATTCGCTTTTGAAAAGCGGGTGCAAAGGTACGAAAAATCATGAGATGTTGTATATACATAATAACTATACGTTATAATCTTTAGTTATGAATCTCTTGAATGTCTGCTGGAGTTTAGCGGTCTCGCCCCTCTTCTCAACAAATAGAAATTCTCGTTCCATCTTCAGATTCTCAATTTCCAGAACCTTGAATACTTGTTCATAGATACTCCTGTAGATGGCTCTTATGCTGATGATACCCATGCTTAAGGAATGTTCCACGAAATGCTTGATGCCCTCTGTGGTTCCCAGATTCATCTCAATGTTCAGATCAGAAAGAGCAATGCCGTTTTCCTGCAGGGCTTTTTGGATGACATCCAAGGTTCCGGAACCTAATTCACGCAGTACAATCGGTGTCTGCCTGAGAAGATTCAAAGAAATCTCATCTTGCTGGGCTAGGGGATTGGAACAATGTACGAACGCCACCAGCTCATCTTTCATGAAAGGAGTGTATTTAAAGGTGGGCTGCCGCTTGATGCCTTCCACCATACCCAGATCTATCCTTCCTGCAGCAAGCGCATCCTCTATCTCATGAGAATTTCCGCTGAGCAGGGTAATACGAATGTCGGGGTATAGTTTCCTGAATTCAGCAATTAGTTCGGGGAGAACATATTGTGAGATGGTGGTACTGGCTCCGATGCGCAGTTCGCCACCTGATTTCTCTGTGAGCTTCTTCATGTCGAAATCGAGATTCTGATAGGCATCGATAATCTTGCAGGCATGGTCAAGCATAAGTTGTCCGGCACGGGTGAGCTGGATGCGATTGCCGATTCTGTCGAACAGTTGCACCCCATATTCCTTTTCAAGCTCTTGTATGTGCTTGCTGATGGCAGGCTGACTGATGAACAGTTCGTTGGCAGCCTTAGTGAAACTCAGGAGTGTAGCCACACTTCTGAAAACTTTCAGTCTTGTATCTATCATTTTATGTTCCTTTGTTATTTCAAAAATCCTCGTCAATATGATGCCGAGTGCAGCAGTCGAGTAAGTGGAGGGAATTTCACCCACCCTTCTCTCGGAACCGTGCTTGACAGTCTCCCATCACACGGCTCTTCGTACTTAACTCTTTTGTTTCTTAGTTTATATTCTTTATTAATCTAGACGTGGATAGGGTACAAATCCCTTCACCCAGTGTGAAAACTCATTTCTGTTGTGTGTTGCATACTCCACAAGCCAGTCATACGCTCTATCAAACTTCCTACCCTTGGAGAAGCGCTTGTACTTACGCATCACCCATCGAGTTAGTCGCTCATTGATGTAATTCAACACCTTGCGGAACTCCGACCTACCAAACTTCATATAGTAGTTCATCCATCCACTAATCTGCGTATCAACCTCATTGCTTATGTCTAGCAGACAAGCAAAAGTCTTACGATTCAGCTTCCAAGCCCTTACGGCTTCTTTAATCCTCTTCATCGACTTCTTGCTTATTGCAGGAAGAAAAGCAGTAAAGTTTTGACCTGTCTTTCTGTTTCTTGCACCTCTAGGTCTGAAGGTAAAGCCTAGAAAGTCAAAGGAAGTATGCTCCGAGTCACCTCTTCGATTACTATCCTTACAATAAACTATCTTTGTCTTCTCCTCATTCAGTTTCAATCCACATTCTTCAAAGCGTTTCATTAGAACAGCTTTCAAGAACTGGGCTTGCTTCTCCGATACGCAGTGGCAGATGGTGTCATCAGCATAACGCTCAAACGGAATCGTTGGATAGTTACGCGACATCCATTCGTCAAAGACGTAATGAAGGAACAAGTTTGCCAAAACCGGACCTATCACAGAACCTTGGGGAACTCCCATCGTTCGCTCTATCACTTCACCTTTCGATGTCTGATAGGGAACCTTGAGCCACCGCTCAATGTATAGAAGTACCCATTTCTCCTCTGTATGCTTGCGGATAGCCTTCATCAACAATTCATGATTGATTGTGTCAAAGAACTTACTTATGTCCATATCAAGCACCCAGGGAGTCACATAACAGCGCTCCTTAGCCTTGGCTATGGCTTGATGCGCTCCCTTGCCTGGACGATAGCCGTAGGAATCTTCCTTGAAGATAGGTTCGAGTATGGGAGTCAGTACTGATACTACTACCTGCTGCGCTATTCTATCTTCAATCGCCGGTATGCCCAGAGGGCGAGTACCGCCATTGGATTTGGGCATTTCTACCAGCTTTACCGCTTTGGGAAAGTAGCATCCAGAACTCATGCGATTCCATATCTTATAAAGGTTCTTGGACATTTCTTTGTCAAATGTCTTCTGGTCAACCTTATCGATACCCGCACTGCCCTTGTTTTCCTTCACCTTGTGGTAAGCTTCCCACACCAATCGCTTGTCTATTACAAAAGGGTTTGCCGCGTTCATTGTTTCATCCTCAATTTCTTAAGTTGGACTTTAAATTTGGCTAAGCACGCTACCCCCTTCGCTCCATCCCCATTACAGAAACTTCAGCACTACTACGAGGTAGTCCGCCACAGACATGGACATCAGTACTTTCTGCCTTGCGTGTCACGGCTCTCAGCATTTTCCCTTAGCATTCCATGTCTATTTCTCCTGTTCCTCCAAAGAGCCCATGTCAAGTTCATGCCATCTCTACACCGCACACCCAGCAGACAGTAAACAGGTTTCCTCTGCCATTATCCCAAGATGAAGAATAGACCTTAGTTCTGATGTGACTTGCTAACTTTGCTAACGATGCGTCATCAATGGTTCACTTGCGTTCATCTCCTTGACACATAACTTACCAACCTTACGGAAGGCTTTCAATTGTCGTTCACTACCCATCTGTTTCCATCAGAGCAGCACAAAGTGGTTTGCAATCAGCACCTGCATGCCGAATGCGGTGGGGCTGCCACCATCTCTTTAGAAGTTACGACAGAAATTTATCAAATATAGCCAATATCAGACTTCATTCTGTCTCAGGACACACAATCTTCTGCAAAGATAACAAAATTCTAGAAATCACTCGCTGGTTTCGCCTAAAAATAGTAACTTTGCACCCAACAAAAAGAAACCAAAGACATTATGAACATGAAGAATATCCATTTGGCCTATTTTAGTGCCACTTTCTCCACCAAACGTATCGTTCGTGAGATAGCATCCCAGTTTCAGAAGCCTGTCATTGAGTATGACATTACCTCAGACGTGCTGAAGGATGATGTCTCGCTGGGAAGTGATGGCGATCTGCTGATTGTGGGCGTACCTTCCTATGCTGGTAGAGTCCCGGAAATGGCAGTTCGCTCTTTGAGACGTTTTCTTGGAAACAATACCCCAGCCATCATCGTATCAGTCTATGGAAACAGAGCATATGATGATACGCTCATAGAACTGAAGGATCTGATGGAATCCCACGGCTTCAAGTTGCTCTCAGCAGCAGCCGTCATAGCCCAGCATTCTATATTTCCCAAGATAGCAGAAGGAAGACCTAATGCGGATGATATGGAGAAACTCCATGATTTTGTTTCAAAGAGTAGGGAACTTCTACTCCAGATACCAAAGATGTCAGCAGTCAGCCGACTGATGGTAAAGGGAAATCGCCCTTATCGTGATACCAAGCCTATTCCTCTGCATCCAGAAGGAAGTAAGGGAAAATGTACATCCTGCCATGCCTGTGTGAAAATGTGCCCTGTCGGAGCCATCACTATGGGGGAACCCTACAAGACCAACGAAAAGAAATGCATCTCTTGCGGACGCTGTGTCGTGGTCTGTCCTGAGCAAGCCCGACTTTTCGGTGGCCTGCTGTATAAGGCTGTCAGCTGGAAATTCGAGAAAGCGTATTCGGAACCTAAGCAGCCTGAATTTTTCTATGTGAATGTTTAAAGAATCAGATAGCAATGAGTAGATACACGAATATCGTCTTCGATGTAGGAAGTGTATTGGTGAACTGGATGCGCATGAACCTGTATACCACTCTTTTCAATGGGAATAAGGCATAAGCATTGTTGTCTGAGTAAATGTTCAATACATGCCTACGTGATGTCTTAATCCATTTCGCAGGAACAGAGATGAACTTGAAAACAAAGGTCTTGATTCTGCTGGTGGCACGCAATCCAAATTCATGGGTTTTCAATCTCTGCATAATAGCTTTGTAGAAGTTTCTGATGAGAGCTGTCATAAGCAGGAATACAGTATTCTGTGCCATGAACGATTTTGGCAATCGATTCCAGCCAAAGCCATTGTTCATATCATCGAAGATGCGTTCCTTGCCACCACGAAGATTGTTTTAATTTTGCAACACTAAGATAAGTGAATTTTCTAACATGGCAAAATCCTGATCAACTTTTTGTTGCTCAGGTGCTTATAAAAAATATTAAATTATAGTGTTGCGGAAATTAGGATATAGTGATTCTTCTCAATAGGGAGTACTGCAGACATTCTATTTACCATAAGACACCTTATAATAAAAGTGGGGGTGAAAGCAAGTTCCCGAAAGAGGATGAAAAAATCTTGCTGCTGCAATCCAGTTGCCTAGCCAATTCCTCTACATTCATCCTTGCCATTTCTTCGGCCAAGACATTGGCAACTGATTGGAAGAGTGGCACGGAGATAGGCTTCCTGTCTGCCTTATCAAACATGATTTTTGCATTTGCCTATAATATCTGCATAATAATCTATCTTTTATTTTTTGAACATCAATAATCAGTAGTTGTACAAACTTAGAATAGAACCATTTATGCCTTCTCCTTCATAATCTCCAGAAAGCGGAAGTTGACTGCAGATATTGCAGATTTCTGCATCATCCAAATGCTCTGTTAACTCCAGATGAAATCCCCAACTGGTAGCGTGCAAATCCCAGACACCATAACCGCATGCGTTGACTGCTGTAATGATGGTATCTTGAAGTTGCCATATTTCCGTGAAGTCTCTCATCCTTTCTTTACCACCCACTTAAAGTTTTCCTTTCCTGCTCCTATTTCAAAGTGAAGCTTGGCAATGCCGAGGTCCATCTTGGTATATCCTACCATTGAGAAGCCTCTCTTGGCAATAACTTTGGGTTTACAACCAACTTTTGTACCTTTCTGGTCTTGCAGGAAGAATGAGAACTTCTGCTGATTGATGGCAGTGGGAGCAAGAAGAGCTGCTTCCACGCCCTTTCGGAACCATGAAGGAGAGTTGCTGGTTGCATTGCTCACCTGTTCCATGGTCTTGATTTTGTGACTAACCCCTTGTGACTCTCCGTATCCCAAGGCAATCATGCATGTCAACTTCTCCCCTTTTTCAATCTTGTAGGCTCCATTCACCTTGCGATAGCTTAATCCTGCCCAGCAGGTATTGAGTCCTAGAGCTTGGGCAAGCAGCACAAGCTGTTCGCCATAATAGCCAATACGCTCATCAAGATTGTCAGCTTTTTGCCCAGCCATTACAAGATAGTTCTCCACGCCATGGAATTTTCCATATGACATAATGCCGGAGAATGCCTTGGTTTCTTGGGTAACCAGTTGTATGTGAAGGCCACCCTCTTTGTTGCACTCCAAGATTTTTTCTTCAAGTGCTCTAACTACCTCAGTTGAAAGAGGTTTGTGTATGTACTTTCGTACACTATGTCTTTGTTTGATAGCTTCTTCTATAGTCATGATTTCTATAATGAATTGTGCATGCAAAGTTAAGAAAAAAAACAATATTCAAAGGCAAAAAACCAAGAAAAATCTCAGAAACTTATAATTTTTTATAAAAAGAATAATATATTACACCTTTTCTTGCGTAATCTAGATTCTTTTGTTAACTTTGCAGGAAAAGTACAATATAATACACTACTTGGTATGAAAATTCAAGAAGTAATGAAATTGCAGCGTAAGGCCTTGGGGATAACCCAGCAAGACCTCGCTGACATGTCTGAGATAGCCATTTCTACCATCAAGAAAATAGAGAGCGGTAAAGGCAACCCTTCCCTATCGACGGTTGAAAAAATCATGGATATCCTTGGCATGGAGGTTAAATATGAGATTCGTCAAACCGTTTAAATATAGTAGGATATGAGAAAAGCTATCGGTTTTGGACGGTAAGTTGAAACATACCTATTTCAAATCGTCCAAGAAAGAATTCAAAGATTCAATCGTAAATCAGAATGAGAATCATGAAATTGACATATATCTTTCATAGTGGTTTTGCAGTGGAGACCCAATCCTGCGTATTGGTCTTCGATTATTGGATGGATCCCGCCGATTGTATGCCGGTGATTCTGTCCAAGGGTAAGCCTGTGTATGTACTTGTAAGTCATTTCCATGAAGATCACTTCTCTCGGGAAATCTTTTCATGGCGCCAGTGCTACCCTCATACCTCTTTTACCTATATACTCTCCAAGGATATCTTCAAACATAACAGATGCCAAAAGAACGAAGCTGACGTCTTGATGGTAAAGGGAAAATCATGGTGCGACAAAAATATAAAGATAGTTGCAGCCGGTAGTAATGATAGCGGTGTGTCTTGGATAGTAGAAGTTGCAGGCAAGCGCATCTTTCATGCAGGCGATCTGAATAATTGGTACGCCAAGTTCTTGACTTCCGACTATAATGGTGGAACCATCAGGAGCTTTGAGTTTGGCGAGATAGACCCTCAAAAAGACGAGAAGCAATATTTGGGTGAACTCAAGGACATCAAAAAAATGACTGATAGTTTTGATGTTGTGCTGTTTCCTGTAGATGGCCGTATAGGTAATGGCTATACCCGTGGTGCAAGACAGTTCATAGAGCAATTCCAGACAGGTCTGTTTGTCCCAATGCATTTTGTGGCAAGTGGTTCCAAAAGCGCCTGGCGTATGAAAGAGTTTACCGATGCTGTGCAAATTCCGTTTTGGAAGATAGCACATGAGGGCGAATCAATAGATATATGATTCGTTCCATGAAGGGTGGTAATCATTCCAGGACTAGCAAGGCAAGAGATACGACAAGATTATAAACATAGAATGACATAATTAACAATGAATCCAATTGATATAGCACTCCGTATAGCAACGTCAGCCCATGCCGGTCAACTTGATCGCGATGGCTATCCTGTTATTCTTCATCCACTCACAGTGGGCTTGATGGGCCATGCAGACGAGGAAAAGATGACAGGCTTTCTGCATGATGTGGTAGAAGATACCTCCTACTCCTTTGAGGATTTGCTTCATGAAGGTATTCCCACAGGTGTAGTGAATGCCCTTCGCATCCTTACACATCAGCCGGGAACTGATTATTTCGATTATGTGCAGAGCATTATCGATTCTCAAAATCCCATTGCACTTCAAGTAAAGTACAATGACCTCCAACATAACTTTCAGAGAGGTAAGGCCTACCCAGACCTTCAGAAGAAACATGGCAAGGCACTGGAAATGATAAAGGCAGCCATCGAAAAATGCTCTCAGGTTGACATCTATCATGCGCCTGAAGACTGCAGTATAGAGGTTGGCATCTTTGCCTGCGGATGTTTCTGGGGCGCGCAACATCAGTTTCAGAAACAGCCCGGTGTACTCAATACCCTGGCAGGATATACCGGCGACAAAGAGGCTTTTCCTTCCTATGCCGATGTACGAGGCCACAAGACGCACCACGTAGAGGCCGTCATCGTGGAGTTCAATCCCCAACAGGTTTCATATGAGAGCTTATGTAAACTCTTCTTCGAGATTCACGACCCGGCACAGACCGATGGTGTTGGTCCTGATTTGAGGCCACAATACCGCAGCTGTATCTTCTATCGTAATGAATCTCAGAAGCAGACAGCCGAACATGTGACGGAACTTCTCCGTAATAAGGGTGACGAGGTCAATACCTTGCTCCTGCCAGAGGAGACATTCTACATTGGCGAGGCCTACCACCAGCATTATTATGAAAAAACAGATGGTGAGCCTTATTGCCATCTGAGAACGAAGAAATTCTGAGAAGTAATTTTCAGCAAAATATCAGAGAGGTAAATAAAGCATTTGTAGTTGATAAATCATTGATTAACAATAAAACAATATCCTATGAAACTTAACAAAATCCATCATGTAGCCGTGATTTGCTCCGACTATGAGAAATCCAAGCATTTCTATACAGATGTGCTCGGAATGAAGATTGTAAGTGAAAACTATCGTGAAGGACGCGACTCCTGGAAGGCAGACTGCTTTCTTGGTGACACGTATGTCATAGAACTGTTCTCTTTCCCTAACCCACCAGCACGTCCTTCTTATCCGGAAGCAGCTGGACTGCGTCATCTTGCTTTTGAGGTGGATGAGCTTTCGGTGGCTATAGATGAACTTGACAATAAAGGTATCGCTCATGAACCCATCCGTACAGATGAATATACAGGCAAGCGATTTGTATTCTTCAGTGACCCAGATGGTTTGCCGATAGAACTGTATGAAAAATAAGAATCTGTTCAATCGTGTCTGATATAATGCAGCAAGTAAGTATCCAATATTACAGTTCGCCTTGTGGAGAAATCATCCTGGCATCGGTGGACGATGAATTGTGCCTTTGTGATTGGAATGAAATGCCATGTTCAGAGCGTAATAAGCTTCGGCTTTCGCGGTATATGAAGGCAGTGTTCAAGATAGAAACATCCCCTATCCTGGAACTGTCCAAGAAGCAGCTGAATGAATATTTCACCGGCAGCCGCAGGACATTCGATATTCCGTTGCACCCTATAGGAACCGATTTTCAGAAAAAAGTATGGGGTGCATTGCTCAACATCCCCTACGGAGAAACAAGGAGCTATAAGGAAATAGCCATAAGTATGGGTAACCCCAATGGCACAAGAGCCGTGGCAGGTGCCATCGGAGCTAATGGCATCAGCATTTTCATTCCCTGCCATCGTGTTATCGGAAGCAATCATCTCCTTACAGGTTTTGCCGGAGGATTGGATGCAAAGAGAAGGTTATTAGAGATTGAAGCAGAACAAAAACAACATAATGTTGATTTTCAAATAAGAAAATAAAAAAGACAAAAAATAAAAGAAATGAACATCAAGTCAATAGGCAGTAAAATCAAGGGAAATCCTACGATGGTAGAGGGTACGGTGTATTCCATGCTCATCATCTGTAGCATTTCCCATTTCCTGAACGATATGATTCAGTCGATTATCCCTTCCATCTATCCGATTGTGAAGGATAAGTTCGACTTCTCGTTTGCACAGATAGGCATCATCACGCTGGTTTTCCAGATGACATCTTCTATCCTGCAACCTTTCACAGGACTCTATGCCGATAAGCATCCCCGTCCCTATGCCCTCTCCATCGGCATGTGTTTCACATTGGTGGGCCTGCTCCTGCTGGCTTTCGCCGAGAATTATTTTCTGATTCTTCTGGCTGTAAGTGTCATAGGTCTGGGTTCGTCTGTGTTTCATCCCACGGCTTCGAGAGTGGCACAGATGGCATCGGGAGGTAAGAAGAGTCTGGCACAATCCATCTTCCAGGTGGGTGGCAATGGCGGTTCGGCAGTAGGACCACTGCTGGCAGCCATCATCATCCTGCCTTTCGGACAGCATGCCATTTCCTGGTTTGCCCTTGCAGCCTTGCTTGCCGCCATCATCATGGTAAGATTGGGAGTCTGGTATAAGGCACGACTGACTTACGTGGTGAACCATCCCCAGAAACAGCCCCTTCTTAATACCCATATCTCTAAAAGGGTGAAGTATTGGGCTCTGTTTATCCTCATCATGCTCGTGTTCTCCAAGTATTTCTATACGGCATGCATTACGAGTTACTTCACCTTCTTCCTGATGGATAAGTTCGGCGTATCGGTACAGACCTCGCAGCTGTGCCTCTTCGTATTCCTTGCCGCCTTTGCTATAGGTACGGTGGCAGGAGGAATGCTAGGTGACAAGTTTGGCAGAAAGTATGTCATCTGGTTCTCCATTCTGGGAGCAGCACCTTTCGCCATCGCCATGCCTTTCGTCAACTTCACGTGGACCATCATCTTTACCTTCCTGTCAGGATTGATCATTGCCTCGGCTTTCTCTTCCATCGTGGTATATGCCACCGACCTGATGCCAGATAAAGTGGGATTGATAGCAGGCATTTTCTTCGGCCTGATGTTCGGACTGGGAGGACTTGGTTCAGCGTTCTTCGGCTGGTTAGCCGACAAGACCAGTATTGAGTTTATCTTCCAGGTGAGTGCCTTCCTGCCATTGCTCGGCATCATAGCAGGATTCTTGCCGAATACCCAGAAGAGAAGCGTTGAAGAAACTGATGAAAACGCAAAGTAAATGAAAGACTTTGATTTTAAATAATTGTATAAGAGAGTATTAAAAATGGAACAAGAAGAAAAGAAACAGAAATCTCAAGCTGCAGAGAATCAGGTATTCTGCCCACCGCAGCAGCCAGCTAGTATCCATTAAATATATAGGAGATTCATATATATAGGAGACTCATAAAAATGAAAAAAGATTCAAAAGAAAACCAAGCCAAATATGTAGAACTCAATTTGTTTCCTGAGGAGATAGAGGATCATCAGAAAGACTCTGTCTCCTCAGACAGTAAAGAAAACCATACTTCTTCAGACAAAGAGTATGATTTGACAGATCTGTTTGAAAGACTTTCCGGGTCAGCTTTCCGCAGCCGTTTCCATCTCTCGAAGAAGGATAAGGAATATATTGCAGAAAAGGGATTGGCTACCATCCGTAAGCATGCGGAGGATTTCGTTGCCAAACGTCTTGCTCCAGCAGTGATTCCCAATGACGGCAAGCAGACACCGATGAGAGGTCATCCTGTATTCATTGCCCAGCATGCTACCGGCTGCTGCTGCCGTGGTTGTTTCTTCAAATGGCATCATATACCTACCGGAAGACAGTTGACAGAAGAAGAACAGCAATATGCAGTGGCGGTACTTATGACCTGGATAGAAAAACAAGTTTGAAAAGGAATTTCTTTCTCCTATAAAGGCTAGAATTTTCATGTCCAAAACTCTTCTTCGCCAGTGGGTTGCATCTTGCTCCCGCACTTTGGACAAGTATGCATATCCCACCTGTGAATCCTGTCAGAACCACATCTTAGACATAGCCTTCCTACAAGAGAATTAAAACTAGATGCAGCATCACCAATTACTCCACCCACCACAAGAGGTACTATGTTTCTGCAGCCAGGACAAAACATGGCTTCGATATGCTGTCCCATGAAGCCACGTCCCTCATATACTTCTGTCTCGTACCCACAATCCTGGCATCTGAATATCTTCTTTTGTGACATAAATAATCTCCTTTCTTACCATTTTAACACCCAACTTGCATTGGATATCTTGCCAATCTATACCATCATCGACATGATAGAGACTGCAGGATAACCCATAATATAATGAAGCAAATAGGTTCGATACTTCATTATATTATAGATTAAGCTTAAACCTTTTTTTAAACATAGCCATCTCTCTAGCTGGGATTTGAAGCAGAGTAGCTAAACTTTCCCATTGACTAACTGCTGCTTGAACCTCTTGGATGATGATTTCAGCTTTCTCCCTCTTAATCATGTAGCTTTCAGATGAATCAAGCAGAATATTGATGTCTGCCTTGTTTGAAGATTCATTTATCAGAAGACTCTGATATTCATTAAGGGTAGGATTCATATCATAGGCTGGTGATAGAGTCCAGCCCTTTGGTGTGAGCAGAAAGCCATGGTTTCTGAAGTGGTCATCAGAATTTCCAATGCAGATGTTGAAGACAACCCTTCGGTAGAGTTCCAGAAGATTTTTCTCTACGTCGCAGCAACCTTGGAGTATGAAATCAACAATATCGAGATAACCATAACCACCTAGTGCATTATCACCATCCTTTAATCCTAGCAGAGACATGGATGACGCAAAATGGATTCTCTTAGCTTCTGCAGTTCGGTCAAAGCGTTTAGACAGGAGTGTGTGATATTTTCCCAATCCTCCCAACACCCTGGTTTGAGCTACCAGGATACCAGCCTTTTGAGCTAGCAGGTGAGAAAAGTGCTCCCAAAGTCCTGCGTCATAGTCATCTTTTCGAGAAGGAAACTTCGCGATGCATAGATTACCTTTTTCATCCAATACGCCTGCTTTAGGTCTTGCGCCACCCAATGAAGTACCAGGTTGGATGAGCTGCGCTATCCATTTTTTCTCAGGCAAAACATCATTCTCTTCAGATCTCTCTACTTCTTGACTGGCATGAACCAATTCTCTAATCTCTGTTAATGGGGGTATCTTGAGAGATGGAGACACATTGATATAATCACCTTCCATTTCCTTCTTAAACCTAAATCCACCCATTCTGGAGGAGTCATCGATGCCCATGAGGTAATCGAATGAGGAAAGAGGTCTGACTGCTCTTTTTTCTTCAGCGGCCTGTATCTGTTCTCTTCTTTTGAGCAAGGTACGTCCCCACCTATCTGGCAAAGCATCAGAAAAACATCCGAAAATATCACTTCCTGGCTGGGTATATTGCATGCCTGGGTAATTGTTGATGTCTTCCGAAAGCTTAATTCCGGCATGAACCTTAAGCCAATTCTCATCAAACTTAAATGCACAACTGCCAGAGCCGCGCAATTTTTCATAGCACAACTCCCCTACCAGCTCCCCTTTGCCGAGCCAGTTAAAATCAGCGAAAACAAAGAGTCGTTCCATTCCTATTCCTTTTTAGATGCTCGTTGACGATTCTTCAGTCCCATATCCTGCAATGCCCTTCCGAGTTTGTCATCCTTTGCCAGGAGCAAGATGTCATCATCCAGCTGAAGAGCATAGAGTACACGAAGGTAAATTCCGATGGAGACCGTTGGTAATCCCTTTTCTACCTTGCAAAGTGTAACTTCCGAGCATGTTGCCCTTTCTGCAACTTGCGCCATGCTCAGGTTGCGCCGTAATCTGGCAAGCTTAATCTGCTCACCCACGATTTCCATCTTTTGAATCAACTTCCTTGGAAGTTTGTTTGCCATTGTATTCTTTGTCATAGCTTTAATCTTAATTATAATATGCAAAAATACATAATTTACTTTATTATAAGATGGGTTATCAAGTTTTTTTAAGAATAATTAGATGTATTAAATTAAACGCAGAAATCTGCCGGCATTACTGCCAGCAGACCTCTGCGTTTTAATTATATTGAAAATCAGATATTTGTTACTCTGAAACAGCAGCCTGTTCTATCTCTGTTGACTCCTGCTGGGCGTTCTTCTGTGGAGTCTCCTGAACCTCAGCTGGCTGCTCAGATTGGGTTGTTTCTACAGACTCTGCAGTAGTCGCCTGCTCTGTAGAATCCTCTGCACCGGCCTGAGGCAAAACAGGTGTGCTGATCTCTGCTGAATCCTTTGGAGTTTCAGGTGCTACTGTATCAACTGGAACTACTTCAGAATTATCTATCATCATTTTGCTTGATGCAAATACGTTGCTTACTGAAACCATTACCATAGCTGCGATAGCTGCAAAAACGAACTTCTTCATAATCTTATCTATTTTAAATTGTTACTATTTATTGTTATTTTCTCTGTTTTGGGATTCATTATCGAACCCACTATTCATGGTTGCAACCTGCATGCCAAAAGATAACAGAAAAGATGATAAGCTTGATATACAGAGACTTATAATTTGTGTGCCATAAATTACCCCTGTGGAATTTGGGGAAAAAGTGTAGAACTATTCCCCAAAAAACTGGGGAATAGCAAGATTATGGCACCACGTAATATCATCTATAGCAATAATGCTTCCTTCGATTTAAATATTCCAGGTCTTCTTGGTGAGCATAGGCTTCCTTTTCAAACCTGATGTTGTAATATGCCCGCATCCAATCCCGATATTTGAGATATAAGTAAAACCATTCTATGATGTACCAGAGGTAGAATGGGATATACAACAACTCCCTTGCTTGGGCCGTATGTATGAGCTCATGGTTGAGTTCCACTTTAGAAAGATCTTCGCAAGTAACAATCATGCCAAAGAGATTGATTGCAATGAAGCTTTTCATGAAGGAACGTCTCTTGATTTTGATAATCCTAGTCATAAGCTATAAGATTGCTGAGTTCGTCGAGGAAGTTAATCATCATGCTTCCGGTTCCTCTAGACTGGGAAGCTGCCCTTTCTCCGGCAATTCCCATGGCTTTCATGGCATGAAAAGATGCTTCCAGAGGGTCGGAGTTCACAGCAAGGAATGCCCCAACGATACCAGTGGCAGTACATCCCATTGCAGTAACCTTGCTCATCATGGAATGTCCTTCATGAACATAAGCCATTCTTTCGCCATCCGTGATGAAGTCTATGGCTCCAGTTACAACTATGATACAGGAAAGTTGCTGAGCCAGTTTTTTAGCCTGTTTCTCAACCTCATAGGTTTCCTGGCGACTGTCCACTCCCTGCATGCCTATCTGGTGAGAGTACAATGCCTGAATCTCACTGGCATTTCCCTTGATGACTGTAGGTAAGCGGCTCCGCGTTTATACCTTGCCCTTTATCGTAAAAGTTCTTACCTTTGC
>ERZ791921.133-NODE-133-length-71052-cov-18.574912_pt1 | contig 71052 bp, 65 predicted proteins | sample MGYA00510135_ERZ791921 | MGnify/ENA primary metagenome ERZ791921 (study PRJEB30046, sample SAMN00792070) | human gut metagenome | study: EMG produced TPA metagenomics assembly of the A metagenome-wide association study of gut microbiota in type 2...
TTAAGGGCTTATAGCCCGTCGTCAAACCACCCGTTTGACGGGTGGTCATGATTTATGATAAAAAAGAGATTATATATGATTCGCAATTCACATTCCGTTTCGTTCAGAGAAAATTTTTCCCGTGTCCGCAGGACACGACGCAACTGAGAAAATTTTTCTTTGCTACTAGCAGTATTTTCAGAATTAATGTAGAATAGATACGTAATAAAGCAATTTTTTGGTCAAGGTTGTTTTATGTCCTTTGCGAAGGAGGGAAAGACGATGATTTATAATTATTATCCTGGCTGTACGCTGTCAACGAAGGCGAAGCAGCTGGATATGGCAGCACGACGCTGTGCTGAGGTGCTGGGTTTTCCGCTGGTGGAGCTGCCGGAATGGCAGTGCTGCGGCGCGGTTTACCCGATGGCGCCTGATGCTATTGCCGAGCGTTTGAGTGCGGTACGTGCGCTTGTGGCGGCGCGTGAAAACGGCGGCGTTCTGGTGACGCTGTGCAGTGCGTGCTACCATGTCATCAAACGTGTGAACCACGATATGGCAACGAATGCGGAGATTCGCCAAAAGGTGAATAATTATCTGCAACTTGAAGAGCCTTATGCCGGTGAAACACGGGTTTTGCATTACCTGGAGGTTTTGCGTGATGAAATCGGTTGGGAAAAACTGGCGCAGCTGGTGAGCCAGCCTTTAAAGGAACGCAGGGTTGGCGCTTATTATGGCTGTTTGTTGCTTAGACCGGGAGCGGTTTTGGCCCTCGATGACGTAGAGAGTCCAACTGTTATGGAAGCTTTTATTAAAGCGTTGGGTGCAGAGCCGGTTATCTACAGCATGCGCAATGAATGCTGCGGCGGTTATCTGGCACTGAAGGATAAGGCGCAATGCGAAAAGCTCGTCAGCGAAATTAAAAATAATGCTGCCAGCTGTGGTGCGCAGGAGCTGGTTACTGCCTGCCCGCTGTGCGCGTATAACCTGACGGCCAATGCTGCCGCAGGCAGCCTGCCTACGCGCTACTTTACGGAGCTTCTTGCTGAAGCGCTTGGTGTTGCGGAGAGCAAAGGAGGTGCAGAATAATGGCTGTTGATGAAAAGCAATTGACAGAAGATATTCTGCGCCTTGCTGCTACCGACGTGCGTCGTTGCATGCAATGCGGCCGCTGCAGTGCGAACTGTCCTGCGGGCTTGAAAATGGATCTTTTGCCCAACCGCGTAGTGTGGGACTTAAACAGCGGTTATGCGTCCGAGCTGCTGGAGGCTGACGCACCGTGGCAATGTCTGTCCTGCATGGCGTGCGAGGAACGCTGCCCGCGTGGCGTGAGCCCGGCGCGCATTATGGAGGCGCTGCGCCTGCTGCAGATTCGTCAGCAGGGCAAAAACAAGCTGCCTGCCGAAAGTGTTGAGCATTATCCGAGCGATATGCCGCAGCAGCTTTTGGTTGCAGCCTTTAGAAAATATAATAAATAGGGGGAAGCTACGTGCAAAAGATTGGTGTTTTTGTTTGTTGGTGTGGCAGCAACATCGCCGGCACGGTAGATGTTGCCCAGGTGGTAGAGGCAGTGCGCCAAATTCCTGATGTTGCCTATGCCATCGATTATAAATATATGTGCTCCGAGCAGGGCCAGGAGCTGATTCGCAAGGCTGTGGCAGATTATAAGCTGGACAGAATTGTTGTCTGCAGCTGCTCGCCGCGTATGCACGAGGCAACCTTCCGCAAATGTGCGGAGGGCGTTGGCATCAATCCCTACATGGTAGAGATTGCCAATATCCGCGAGCAATGCTCCTGGGTGCTGAAGGATAAGGCCGAAGCGACAGCGAAGGCGATTAAATTAGCCAAGGCAGCAATTGCCAAGGTGCGCTTTAACGGAGCGCTGAAGCCCGGCGAAAGCCAGGTAGTGAAGCGCGCGCTGGTTATCGGCGGCGGTATCGCCGGTATTCAGACGGCGCTGGATATTGCGGAAGCAGGCTACAAGGTAGATATTGTGGAGAAGGAGCCAACAATCGGCGGCCGTATGGCGCAGCTCGACAAAACCTTCCCAACACTCGACTGCTCTGCCTGCATCCTGACACCGAAGATGGTGGATGCAGCAAACCATGAAAATATTACGCTCTATACCTATAGCGAGGTAGAAAGCGTAAGCGGTTTCGTTGGTAATTTTGATGTGACAATCCGCAAAAAAGCACGCAGCGTGAAGGCTGATATGTGCAGCGGCTGCGGCATCTGTACCGAAAAATGTCCGTCCCGCAAAACTCCGAGTGAATTCGATATGGGACTGAAGAATCGCGGCGCAATCTATATTCCCTTTGCGCAGGCCATTCCTAAGGTGCCTGTTATCGACCGTGAGGCCTGCATCAAGTTCAAAACAGGCAAGTGCGGTATCTGCTCCAAGGTTTGTCCGGCAGGAGCAATTGATTATACGCAGACTGATGAGCTGATTACGGAAAAATACGGTGCGATTGTATTGGCAACCGGCTTCGAAACGATGCCTCTCGATAAATTCGGCGAATATGGCTACGGGGCCAGCAAGGATGTTATCACCTCACTGGAGCTGGAGCGTCTGACGAATGCGGCCGGTCCGACCGAAGGTCATCTTGTTTGTCCTTCTACCGGCAAGGAGCCGAAGAAGGTTATTATCGTTTCCTGCGTAGGCTCGCGTGATGTGAGCGGTCGCGGCAAGAGCTACTGCAGTAAAATCTGCTGCATGTATAATGCCAAGCATGCGATGTATATCCGCGAAAAATACCCTGATGTGGATGTAACTGTATTTTATATAGATGTACGTACTCCGGGCAAGGGCTTTGACGAGTTCCAACGCCGTGCGGTAGAGGAATACGGCGTGCATTATGTACGCGGTCAGGTCGGCAAGGTTGTTGTTGACGGCGATGGCAAGCTGACGGTTTTTGCCAGCGATTTGAACAGCGGCCGCAAGCTGATGCTGAATCCTGATTTAGTAGTGCTGGCAACGGCTGTACAGCCTTCTCCCGATGCGCGCAAGCTGGCGACGATGCTGACTGCCAGCATTGACAACGATGACTTTTACGTAGAGGCGCACCCGAAGCTGCGTCCGGTTGAAAGTCCGACGGCAGGCATTTTCCTCAGCGGCATGTGCCAGGGACCGAAGGATATTCCGGAAACTGTTTCACAGGCCGGTGCAGCGGCTGTTAAGGTGGTCGGCCTGTTGGCGAAGGATAAGCTGCTGACGAACCCCTGCACTGCGCAGTGCGATACAAGCATTTGCAGCGGCTGTCTGGCTTGCACGCATGTCTGCCCCTATGGTGCGATTACCGGCGAGAGCAAGCAGGTTATCACTAAGCTGGGCGTGCGCGAAACACGCACCGTTGCTGTGGTAAACAATGCGCTGTGCCAGGGCTGCGGTGCCTGCACGGTAGCCTGCCCCTGCGGTGCTATGGATTTGCAGGGCTTTACTAATCAACAAATTCTGGCAGAGGTGGATGCATTATGCTAGAGAAGAAAAATTTTGAACCGAAAATCGTGGCCTTCTGCTGCAACTGGTGCAGCTATGCCGGTGCTGACGGCGCCGGAACGGCCCGCAAGCATTATCCCGCTAATATCAAAATCATCAAGGTTCCCTGCTCCTGCAGAGTGAATCCGCTCTTTATCCTGCGTGCGTTTCAGCGTGGCGCGGATGGTGTAATCATGTGCGGCTGTCACCCCGGTGACTGCCATTATTCTACAGGCAACTATTATGCGCGTCGTCGTATGACGCTGCTGCTCAGTATGCTTGATTATCTGGGAGTGGCCGGTGAACGCTTCCGTGTGGAATGGGTTAGTGCGGCCGAGGGCGCACGTTTTGCACAGGTGATGAACGATTTTGCCGAGCATATTGCGGCATTGGGTGAGAATGTAAAGTTGAGGGATTTGCGATGCAAAAAATAGAAAAGCTGCTGCAGAAGCGTGCAGCTGAGCTGTTGGCAGAGGGCACAGTAGAGCGTGTGCTGGCATGGCAGGCAGGCGAATTCTTTTACGATAACACACCTGCAGCCGTAAGCAGTGCGGACGAATGCGACAAGCTTGTCTATAACGAGTTCTGCCCTGCCAATCTCTGCAAATATTTAATCGAAACAAGCCATGCAGGCAAGAAGACAGCAGTTTTCTTAAAGCCTTGTGATACATACGGAGTAAACCAGCTGCTGAAGGACAACCGTATTAAGCGTGAGCTTGTTTACGCCATCGGCACTCCCTGTAGCGGGATGCTGGATATCAATAAGATTAAGGCTGCCGGCGCTAAGGGTATTATCAGCGTGAGCGTTGACGGCGACGAGGTTGTAGTCAATACTGCCTATGGCGAAAAGCGTCTGGCGAAGGCTGACGTGCTGCTGAACAAATGTCTGATGTGCAAGGGCGCAGCTTATAAAATTGCGGACGAGGAGCTGGCCGAGCCGCTGCCTGTACCGCAGTTCACCGGCGATAAATTCGCCAAGGTCAAGGAGATTGAAGCGATGAACCCTGAGGAGCGCTTCGCTTTCTGGCAAAGCGAGCTTTCCAAGTGCATCCGCTGCAATGCCTGCCGTGATATCTGCCCGGCGTGCAGCTGTGAGCAATGCATTTTTGATAAGCCCGATACTCCGGTAGCAGGCAAGGCGTATGCCGACGAGGTTGAAGAGCAGATGTATCATATCATCCGTGCCTTCCACGTTGCCGGCCGCTGCACCGGCTGCGGCGAATGTGCACGCGTTTGTCCGCAGGGAATTCATCTGGAGCTGCTGAATATGAAGTTTATGAAGGATATCAATAACTTCTTCGGCCAATATCAGGCCGGTGCGGACAGTGAAACACCTGCACCGCAGGTAAGCTTTAAGCAGAATGATCCCGAGGCCAACAGTGCGGTAGAAGGGAGGGAGCAGCATGTATAAGATAGCAAAGGATAATTTTCCAAAGTTATATGCAGCCCTGCAAAATATCGGTACGCTGCTGCTGCCCTGCAAGAACAAGAGCGGTCATGCGGACTTTGCACCGTATCGCGAGGATGCGGAGGTTGCATTGGATGCGCCGCTGACGAATCGCAGCGCCAAGGACGTTTTCTTTCCGCAGGTAGAAAATCTGCTGACCTTTAAGACGAGCGGCAAGGAGCTGGCTTTAGAGCAAAATATTCCGCCTGCCGGCGTGACTATCGTCATGGGCGTGCGTGCCTGCGATGCGCGCAGCTTTAAGATTTTGGATAAGGTGTTTTTAAAAGCGCCTGTTGATACATATTATAAAACAAGACGCGAGCAATGCGTGCTCATCGGCTTAGGCTGCAGTGCTCCCGAAGAAACTTGCTTCTGCCATGCCTTTGGCATTGACGCAGGTGCTCCGGAGACGGATGTGCAGACCTGGCTGGCAGGCGAGGAGCTTTGCTGGCAGGCTGTAACAGCTAAGGGCGAGGAGCTGACAGCGAAGCTTGTTGATGGCGGTGTGCTGGCTGAGGCGGAAGCTGCTTCTGCAAAAGCAATCAGCGAACAAAAGGAGCAGACGCAGAAGATTTTGAGCGTACTGCCTTTGCATGATTTCAAGGTAAATGACGAGCTGATGAAGGACGAGCTTAAGGCTTTTAACAGTAAAATCTGGGAGCAGATGGCTGCAGGTTGCTTGTCCTGCTGTACTTGTACCTATGTGTGCCCGACCTGTCATTGCTATGATATCCGCGATTATCAGGAGACGGAAGAGCGTACGCAACGCTATCGCTGCTGGGACAGCTGCATGGCGAAGGATTTTACGCTGATGGCACATGGAAGTCCGCGTAAGACGAAGGTGGAGCGCTTCCGCCAGCGTTATATGCATAAGCTGGTATATTTCCCTGAAAACAATGAGGGTGAATATGCTTGCGTCGGCTGCGGACGCTGCCTGCAAAAGTGTCCGGTGCAGCTGAATATTGTCAAGGTTGCCAAGGCCTTGGAAAAAGCGGAGGTGAAGCAGGATGTGTAATTGTCAGGATACCTTGATTCCGCAGATTGGTGTGGTGACGGACATCTGTACGGAAACGGCTGATGTAAAAACCTTCCGCGTGGAGAAAATAGGCGGCGGTAAGCTGTTTGAGCATATGCCGGGACAATGCGCTATTCTTTCTGTTCCGGGTAAGGGTGAGGCGATTTTTTCCATTACCTCCTCTCCGACGAATGAAAAATATATGGAGTTCAGTATTAAACGCTGCGGTTCGATTACGAACTTTTTGCATTTTGATATTGAACCCGGTCAGCAGATAGCAGTGCGCGGACCTTACGGCAATCATTTCCCTGTTGAGGATAAATTGAAAGGCAAGGATCTGCTCTTTATCGCCGGCGGTATCGGTTTGGCGCCGCTGCGCAGTGTAATCAATTATATGCTGGATAAGCGTGAGGATTACGGCAGCATTGATGTTGTTTACGGTGCACGCAGTAAGGAAGATTTTGTGCGTTACGATGAGCTGACGAATGTGTGGCCGGCGCAAAAGGATACGCGCGTGCATTTGACGATTGACCGTGCGCAGGAGGGCTGGACGGGCAATGTAGGCTTTGTGCCGAACTTCCTGAAGGACCTGAAGTTTACGCCGGATAAGACGGTGCTGCTGTGCGGTCCGCCGATTATGATTAAGCTGTGCCTGGCGGCGTTGATTGAGATGGGCTTTGAGAAGAAGCAGGTTTATACGACGCTGGAGCTGCGCATGAAGTGTGGCGTGGGCAAGTGCGGTCGCTGCAATATCGGCAAGAAGTATGTGTGCAAGGATGGGCCGGTGTTTACTTGCGACGAGCTGGATGAGATGCCGGACGAGTATTGATTCTTCGCAATTAAATATCGCTTAGCTTAGGAAAAATTTCTTAACACAAATTTCGTGTGGATTCAAGACGAAGTGCCGCAAAACTCGCGCTATGCTTACATATTTTTCTATATTAGTTTGCTTATCGCTCAAACAGTTGCGACACTTCTGTGAATCCGGACACTTATTTACTAAAATTTTTATGCATGCCCCCTTTAGTCGCTAGCGCGACAGTCGCCCCAGGGCGCCCTCTCTTGCCCTACGGGCAATTCACCTTGTCCCCCGAGGGGGAACCAAGAATGTGCTAATGACGTTTAACGAAAAAGCTATTAGTCTTGCCTGCCCCTTGGGGAAGGTGCCGAGCGTAGCGAGGCGGAAGGGGGCGTCACCATAAATATATCGTTTCTATCAGAAGCAATCCACGATATATTAATGGCTCGTAATGAAACTATTTCGTTTATAGCGGATTTTAGCGTTGTAATTCTGAAATACATTTTTTGGAGAAGAAAATATAAGGAGCAAAAATATGGAAGAAATGGTAACTGTTTACCTGCTGGGCAAAAAGTACAGTGTCCCGGCAACCCTGACCATTATGGATGCCATGGAATATGCAGGCTTTAAGCTGGTGCGCGGCTGCGGCTGCCGTAGCGGCTTTTGCGGAGCCTGTGCAGTAATTTATCGCCTGAAGGGCAGTACGGAGCTGAAGGTTGTGCTTTCCTGCCAGACGAAGGTTGAGGAAGGCATGTGCGTTGGCAAGATTGATTCCTTCCCGATTAACAAGCGCACCTTTAATATTGAAGAGATTAAGGCAAGCGATAATATTGTCGGTCAGCTGTATCCGGAAATCTTCAGCTGCATTGGTTGCAATGCCTGCACCAAGGGCTGTCCGCAGGGCCTGAATGTTATGCAGTATATTGCTTACGCTCAGCGCGGCGAATATGAGAAGGCAGCACATGCTTCCTTTGACTGCGTTGGCTGCAATATCTGTGCATCCCGCTGCCCGGCGCAAATCAGCCACAGCGCTGTCGGCCTGCTGTGCCGTCGCCTGACGGGCAAATATATTGCGCCGAAGTGCGAGCATCTGGCTAAACGTGTTGCCGAAATCGAAAACGGCGATTATGTAACGCTGCTGGAAAAGCTGAAAAATATGCCTTTGGACGAAATCAAAGACCTGTATAACAAGCGTGAGATTGAAAAATAAGGAGGTGCGGCAAGGTGAGTGCATTTACTGAAGATATGTTAAAATCTATGGCTAAGGTTGAAGCTACCCGTGCCCAACGTCTGCATGCTTCTATCGAACGCTTTACGGCAGAGGAGAAGGACGAGCTGCTGAAGGAGTTCCATCCGGACTACAGTTCCAAGGGCTTCAAGGTGCTGGAGGTTGGTCCCAACAAGGGCCAGAAGGTGCCGGCAGAATTGGCACAGCTGCTGGAGGGTAAAAGCCGCCTGCAGGATGTAGAGCTTGATCTGGAAAAAGTGGACTATGACGTTGATGTTCTGGTTATCGGTGGCGGTGGCGCCGGTGCTTCCGCTGCGTTGGAAGCGCATAACGGTGGTGCTAACGTCCTCGTAGTTACCAAGCTGCGTATGGGCGATGCCAACACGATGATGGCCGAGGGCGGTATTCAGGCTGCGGATAAGGGCAACGATTCCCCGGCGCAGCATTATCTGGATGCCTTTGGCGGCGGTCACTACAAAAATATTCCTGAGCTTTTGGAAGAGCTGGTAAGCAACGGACCGTTGGCGATTGACTGGCTGAGCAAGCTGGGCGTTATGTTTGACAAGGAGCAGGACGGCACTATGGTGACGACGCATGGCGGCGGTACAAGCCGTAAGCGTATGCATGCTTGCGCCGATTATACCGGTGCTGAAATCATGCGCGTGTTGCGTGACGAGGTGCAGAACCGCGGTATTCCGGTGCTGGAGTTTTCACCCGCAGTCGAGCTGCTGCTCGACGAGGAGGGCAAAACTGCCGGTGCGGTGCTGTGGGATTTTGATGCGCAGGAGTACAAGGTTGTACGTGCAAAATGCGTAATCATGGCAACCGGTGGTGCAGGACGCTTGCATTATCAGGGCTTCCCGACATCTAATCATTATGGTGCAACTGCTGACGGCCTTGTTATGGCATACCGTGCCGGTGCGCCGCTGATTTATGCGGATGCTATTCAATATCATCCGACGGGTGTTGCTTATCCGGCGCAGATTTATGGCGCGCTGGTTACCGAAAAGGTGCGCTCGATTGGTGCGCAGCTGGTAAACAGCGAGGGCGAAATCTTTATGCATCCGCTGGAAACCCGTGATGTGGCGGCTGCGTCTATCATTCGTGAGTGTACTGCCCGCGGCAAGGGCGTGAAGGCGCTCGACGGTGTGGCGCTGTGGCTCGATACGCCGCTGATTGAAATGCTGCATGGCGAAGGTACTATTGCCAAACGCATTCCGGGTATGTTGCGTATGTATGCTAAGTTCGGCATTGACCTGCGCAAGGAACCGATTTTGATTTATCCGACGCTGCATTACCAAAATGGCGGTATCCTGATTGACAAGGATGCAGAAACCAAACTGCCGGGACTGTTTGTTGCCGGTGAAGCTGTTGGCGGCATTCACGGTACTAACCGTCTGATGGGCAACAGCCTGCTAGATATCATCGTCTTTGGCCGCATTGCCGGTACTAAGGCTGCCGAAGCAGCGAAGAGCGTCAAGCTGGGCAAGCTGAGCCTGGAGCATGTACGTCGCTACGCTGAGGAAGAAAAGGCTGCAGGTGTGCAGGGCGAGCTGTCGCCGAAGCTGCTGCCGGTTTATACTCATGGCAGAGATGTAAGGTAAAAACAAGATATAAATAAAAAACATACAACGGCAAACTTCACAGCTTGTTCGTTGTATGTTTTTGTTTTATATGTTAAAATATGTTTTAAGACAACCGTGTTGCAGGGTGGCATTGCCAAAATTCTTCGGAATGGAGGTGATGTCTATGGTATATTTCAGTTTTCAGGACTTAATGTCTTTTGGAATTTTTATCGTAGCATTGCTGACGTTCATTTTCCAGAACAGAAAGTAATCTCGGACATAGAAAAACCGCCCCAAAACTTTGCAGGTTTGGCGGGGCGGCTTTCTAGCTAAACACCAACAGGCAACCCACCTTGTGGGCGGTTGTCTTCTTTATCTATAATATAACATGAAGCAGAGTTTTTTTCAAGGAATTACTTGTGAACTTTTGGGGGCGGCGCATTGGTAATGGTGCGCCAGTTTTGGCTATGTGATATAATGGGAAGAAAACGAAAGGAGCATTCTTATGCAAAAACTTTTAGCGTTCTTCCTGGCAATGCTGTTCAGCGTCAGCATAATTGCCGGCTGCGGCAGTAACAGCCCCAAGACCAACGATAAGCAGACAACCCAGACAACAACTGTTAATACAACCAAGAGCAACAATGGCCAGAACACTGCGGCCAACGTCAAGGCCAACAGCGGCAAAATCAAAATCAGCGAAAGCGCCGCTTATACCGACAAGGAGCACGTTGCTGCCTATATCAACGAATATAAGCGATTGCCGCACAACTATATTACGAAAAATGAAGCCAAAAAGCTGGGCTGGCAGACAAAAGGCACCCTCGACAAGGTTGCACCCGGCAAATCCATCGGCGGTGACCGCTACGGCAATTACGAAGGCAAGCTGCCGAAGAAAAACGGCCGCAACTGGAAGGAATGCGATATTGATTATGTGAAGGGCAATCGTAACGCGAAGCGCATCGTCTTTTCTAACGATGGTCTGATTTACTACACCGGTGATCACTACAAGTCCTTCAGCAAGCTTTACGGAAAATAAGGAGGTTATTATGAGAACAATCACATTAGACCTTGAGCGCATGACCTCTGTTCCTGCGCTGCATAAATATCTGCGCAGCGCGCTGGCATTGCCTGTGTACTACGGAGCCAATTTAGACGCTCTGTATGACTGCCTTACAGAAATTGCCGAGCCGACGCAGATTATTGTGCCTGCTGATATTACCGACAATGAAAAGCTTGGCTGGTATGGCGAACAGCTGCTGCAGGTTTTGCAGGACGCAGCGGAAGAAAACGAAAATTTACAGGTAACAGTGAAATAGCAATACGAAGGGCGAGCCTTGGCAGTTCGTCCTTTTTACTTTTATCCGCAGGCGTGTTATAATTTTAGAGTGTAAATTTTTTACAGGGAGATAAGTAAAATGATTTTAAGTGCAGAGGATTTGTCGTACAGTTATGGTGACAGATTGTTGTTTGAAAATATTACATTTAACGTAGAGGAAGGCGATAAGTACGGTATTATCGGTGTCAATGGCACCGGTAAAAGTACCTTGCTGCGCATGATTGCCAATCATGAGGCCGGTGACGGCAAGCTGACGATTCCCGGCGGCGTAGTTATGGAATATCTGCCGCAGGATCCGCCGTTTGAGGCAGACGCAACTGTTCTGGAGCAGGTTTTTAAAGGCGATTCCCCGCTGATGGTGCTCTTGCGCGATTACGAAACTGCGGTGGAGCAGACTGCAGCGGAGTCTGATAACAAAAAGCTGCAAAAGCATTTGCTTGATTTGCAGCAGCAGATGGATGATAAATATGCCTGGCAGCTGGAAAGCGAAGCGAAGGCGGTGCTTACGCAGCTTGGCATTACTAATCTGCAGCAGCAGATGGGCGAGCTGAGCGGCGGCCAGCGCAAGCGTGTGGCTTTGGCAGGCGTGCTGGTGCGTCCGTCGGACCTGCTGATTTTGGACGAGCCTACCAACCATATGGATAACGCCACTGTTGCCTGGCTGGAGCAAAAGCTGTTGGCGCGCAAGGGCGCTTTGCTGATGGTAACCCATGACCGTTATTTCTTTGACCGTGTTGTTAACCGCACCTTGGAGATTGACGGCGGCAAGGGCTATGTTTACGTAGGCAACTACAGCCTGTTTTTGCAAAAGCGTGAGGAACGCCGTATTGCGGAGGCCTCTGCTGCGCAAAAGCTACGCAATATCTACCGCCGTGAGCTGGCGTGGATCAGCCGTGGTGCGGAAGCACGCCGTACCAAAAAGAAGGACCGCGTGGAGCGCTTTGCTCAGATTGAAGCGGAAGTAAAGAATGTCAAGACGGAAGCAAATCTGGAGATGTCCTCCGTCAGCAGTCGTCTTGGCAAAACTATTATCGAGCTGGAAAACATCGGCATGGTGTGGGACGGCAAGGATTATATCAAGGATTTCAGCTATATTTTGCTACGTAATGACCGCATCGGTATCGTTGGTCCTAACGGTGCAGGCAAATCAACGCTGATGGATATCATCGCCGGCAGGCTGCAGCCTACGAGCGGCGAAATGCGTGTGGGCCAGACGGTTAAGATTGGTTATTTTGCACAGCACAGCGAGTTTCCGAACAGCAATATGCGTGTGCTGGAATATATCAAGGAGGCCAATAATTATATTGAAACAGCAGACGGCCAGCGCATCAGCGCGGCGCAGATGCTGGAACGCTTCCTCTTTCCGCCGGAGCTGCAATGGGTGCCGGTGTCCAAGCTCAGTGGCGGTGAAAAACGCCGTCTGTATCTGCTGCGTGTGCTGATGACGGCACCGAACGTACTGCTTTTGGACGAACCGACGAATGATCTGGATATCCCGACGCTTTCTGTTTTGGAAGATTATCTGGACAGCTTCGCCGGTGCGGTTATTGCAGTTTCCCATGACCGTTACTTCCTCGACCGCTTTGCACAAAAGATTTTTGCGTTGGAACAGGATGGCAGCATTAAGCCGTATATCGGCGGTTACAGCGATTATGCAGAAGCTCTGCAGGAGGAAAGCGCACAGCAGGCGCAGCCTATTAAGGCTAAGCCGGTGGCTGCAGCAAAGCCTGCCGAAGAGCCTGCGAAGAAGAAAATGACTTATGGTGAGCGCCTGGAGCTGGAGCGTCTTGACCAGGAGATTGCGCGCAGTGAAGCTGAGCTGAAAATGCTGGGTGCGGAAATCAACCAATGCGGCAGCGACTTTACCCGTCTGGCAGATTTGACGAAGCAGCAGGAGGGTGTGCAGCAAAAGTTGGATGAGATGGTGGACCGTTGGGCTTATCTTTCCGAATTGGCAGAAGCAGAAGGCTGAGCTTGACAAGCAGGCTGCTTATTGTTAAAATTAAATTTGAAAAATTGTTGTGGATTTTTTCTGATTCAATAGTCATCTTTTCGCCACACGACTGTGTTTGCAGCCGTGTGGCTTTTGTTATATTAGGGAAAATGGGAGTAAGGATATGCTAAAAATTTTACACAAGGATTATAAGGATAAGGTTAAGCGTCTGCTGAGCGTTATGTTGCCGATTATCGGCACGCAGATTGCGATTATGGGCATGAACTTTTTTGATGCCAGTATGTCCGGGCAGGCTGGCGATGCGGATTTGGCCGGCGCTGCCATCGGCGGTAACATCTGGATGCCGGTACAGACCTGCTTTGCAGGCATTTTACTGGCGGCGATGCCTTTGATTGCCAACCTTTTGGGTGCAGGGGAAAAGGAAAAGATCTCTACGGTAGTACGACATGGCATGCTGTTGGCTATAGCCTTTTCAGTGCTGATAATTGTTGGCGGCGTTATCTTTTTGCCGCCGTTTTTGCAGGGCATGGGCCTGGCACCGGTGGTTTATCACATTGCGCTGTGGTATATGGCTGGACTGGGCATAGGTGTGCTGCCGTTCTTTCTCATTACGCCGCTGCGCAGTCTTGTTGATACACTGGGTTATACCAAGCTTTCAATGAAGATTTATCTTTTGGCGCTGCCTGTCAACGCCTTCCTGAACTATGTGCTGATTTTCGGCAAGCTGGGCTTGCCGCGCTTGGGAGGCATTGGCGCCGGCGTAGCAACGGGCATCACCTTTTGGCTGCTTTTGGTGATGTTCGCGGTGGTGGTGACGAAGCTGTCACCGTTCAAGCAGTATGACGTGCTGGGCTTTGTGCGTCCAGTTAAGCAGCTGGTGGCAGAATATCTGCGCATCGGCGTGCCTATGGGTGTGGCCATTTTTATGGAAACAAGCATTTTTGGCGTTGTGGCGCTGTTCATTGCCAAATTCGGCACAGAGGTTATCGCTGCGCATCAGGCGGCACTCAACTTCTCCTCGCTCATCTATATGTTCCCCATGAGCTTTTCGCTGGCGCTGACGATTGTGGTGGGCGTTGAATATGGTGCGAAAAACTATCAGGGAGCGCGCGATTACACGGCACTTGGCTTGGAGCTGAGCCTTTTTATCGCTATGATTTACATGATGCTAGAGCTGGTGACGCGTGAGTATATCGCGCTCATTTATACAACGAATCCGCACGTTATTGAACTGGTGAAGGTGTTTATTATCTACGCTATTATGTGGCAGGGAGGCGACGCAGTCGCGGCGCCGATTCAGGGAATTTTGCGTGGCTATAAGGATGTTAACGCTACATTTTGGTGCAGTATGCTGGCTTATTGGGCAATTTGCCTGCCGTTGGGCCTGCTTTTGGATTACAAGTTCAATAACGGTGCCTTTGCTTATTGGCAGAGCCTGGATATCGGCGTAATCTGCAGTGCTGTTGTTTTGTCGCTGCGTCTTGTTTTGCTGCAGCGCAGGATAAAGAAGGATGAAGAATGATTGAGGAGCGGCGCAAGCTGCTCCTTATTTTGCATTCGAAATATAGTTGTATAGTAGAACAATGTGTGCGTATGATATTCGTTAGGAAAAATGATAGAATATTAAACAATGCCAATAGTTTAGAGTTTGGGTGAAAAAACGCCTAAACGCACTTCTAGTAGCAGGTAAAGAAGCAAATTTGAAGTTTTATATGCCGCTTTCAGTAAAATATTTTCTGAAACAGGCTTATAAAATTGATTTTTGGCGTTTTTAATGTTACAATGAGCATGAAAGGAGTTGATTTCATGCTCTGTCAATTTTCATTTAAAAATTTCAAATCATATAAAGATGAAACAGTTTTTGATATGCAGGCAGCTAATCTGCCTGAGTTTGCCGAAAATATTATTTACTGCAAGCCAGCGAGTAATCTTTTACCTGTAGCAGCTATCTATGGACCTAACGGCGGCGGTAAAACAAATATGCTACAGGCTTTAACCTGCCTTATCTCCACTGTGGTAAAACCCATCTACGATATGGAAAAAACTCGTACTAAGCTTATAGTACAGCAAAAAGTATCTTGCACGCCCTTCCTGTTTGATGAAAAAACCTCTAGTGAGCCTACAGAATTCCTGCTTTACTTCCGTACCAATGGCTATGAGTACCGCTATTACCTTTCTATGCTTCATGATGAAATCATGGCCGAAGCACTGGACAGAAAAAAATAGGCGGCAAACGCACCGCCCATGTTTTTGACCGAGAAGAAAAAGTTATTACTCTAGGCTCCAGTATAAATAAAGCATCAATAAATAGAGATGTAAATCCAAAGATGCCCTACTTATCGTTCTTGGCAATCAACTATGATATTCCTGCTGTCAATGACGCTCAAAAATGGTTTGAAAGCTGCATTATCCGCAGCTATGCTAATCCTGAAGCTGAATTACAGATAATGCTGTCTGATAACAAAACCATACGCCGGCAATTTATCAGTGCTTTAAATGATATGGGCATTGATATCAACGGCTATCGCTACGACAACGATAGCAAACAACTCATCATGCAAAGGACGCTGCATGGAAAAACCTACGAGTTATCCTATAAAGATGAATCCGATGGTACTAAAAAGCTCATTGCAGCATTGCCGATACTACTGATTGCTTTAGCAGAAGGACGGCTGGCTGTTATTGACGAATTAGATGCCAAGTTTCATCCGAAGCTACTGCGTTACATCATAGCTCTGTTTAAAAATCCTAAGCTAAATACGCATGGAGCGCAACTAATCTTCACCTCTCACGATATAGCAACTATGAAAAACACTGTTTACCGCCGTGACGAGATTTGGTTTGCCGCTGAAGGAGATAACCACAGCAGCGAGCTGTACTCGCTCTATGAAATCCGCAAAGAAAACAACGAGCGTATCAACAATACTGCAGCTTATGACAAGCAGTATCTTGAAGGACGTTACGGAGCAGACCCATACTTGCAGAATATGCTGAAGGATGGTGAATGGCAATGAGCTTAAAACCTCCGAAAAAGGCGAATTGAAGAAATCCTGGCTTAAGCCCAGACGTGACACTCCTAAAAAGATTCAGCCTGAGTATCATCTTATAACTATCGAAGGTATAAGCACAGAGCCGGCTTATTTCCAAGGTGTCAAAAACACTATCAACAGCAAATATCGCGGCAGAGTGCAGTTAGATATCATCGGTGTAGGTGATAATACTCTCAACCTTTTACAGAAAGTAAAGCAAAAAGTTGCCAAAAGCTCCAATATCTATAAGCACGTATGGATTGTCTATGATACTGACGATTTTCCTGCGCAAAACATTGATAAGGTTGTCGACCTTTGCCATACTTATAGTAACGAAGAAACTACTTATCACGCGCTTTGGTCAAATCAATGCATTGAACTATGGTTCCTGCTGCATTTCTCGTTTATTCACTCAAATTTACATCGTCAGGAATATTGGGCAAAGCTAAGTTCATGCCTGGCTAAATTAAACGCAAGTGAATATAAGAAAAACAGGCCTGATATGTACCAGCTTTTGGAACCTTATATGGAGCAGGCTATTAGCAATGCCAAAAAGCTTGCCAATAGCAACAAAGGCAAGAAGGCTTCTCAATCTACGCCCGGAACAGAAGTATATCGCCTAATAGAAAAGCTGCTTCCGTATCTGAAATAATATAAGTTTATACAGTATTATCCCCTTGGCATTGATTTGTCAGGGGGATTTTTAGTACGATTGGCATTGGAGAGAGGTAAGTGAAGAGACTTAGTAGTGATTAAATTTATTACTTAATGAAAATATCTGTTTTGACGAATGGGTGGGTCGATGCAAATTTTTCACTTGTAGTAGTTCTTAATATTTGATTGGAAAAAACGAAAAGTGATTTTTTTGCAATCGTTTTTTCGGATGCAGTTTCTTGATAATTACTAAATAGAGTTTTTATAATCATAGTCAACTTGTGAATGAAAAATATGGTATAATATACCTACTAGCGTGAGTGTTTAGCGGGAAGATTGCTATTTGCTGATATGAGATATTCAGATAAAAAATCCAATATGAGGAAAATAAAAATGAGTAAAGTTACGGTAGTGGTTTTAACTAAAAACGAAGAAAAAAATATAGCTGCTGTTGTGCAGAATGCCAAGAAAGTAGCAGCAGAGGTGCTGATTGTTGATTCCGGCAGTACGGATAAAACAGTTCAGTTAGCAGAGGAGAATGGCGCAAGAGTTGTTTATCGTGCTTGGGATAACGATTTTTCAGCACAGCGTAATTTCGCTTTGCAGCATGTAAAGACAGAATGGGTGCTCTATCTAGATGCAGATGAAAGAATGAATGATGAGCTTATTGTTAATATTTCTAAGGCAGTTAACACTAATCAAAAAGCGATGTATAGGCTTGTAAGACGTAACAGTGCCTTTGGCAGGGATTTTAAATATGGTGTATTGGGACCTGATTCTGTTGTGCGTTTGTTCCCCGCCGAAGGCGTAAAATGGGAAAGCAAGGTGCATGAACGGCCTGTTGGTGAGTTTGCGGAAAAAACATTGGGAGGCTATATTAAGCATTACACATATGCGTCGTTTGAGGGGTATTTAGACAAAATGAACAAGTACTCCAGTATAGGCGCAGTCGATAGAAATTTGCGCGGAAAAAAGTGTTCGGTGCTTAAGGATCTAGTTTTTAGACCGGTGTTTGCTTTCTTTAAAATGTATGTTTTAAAAGCGGGCTTTTTAGAGGGCTGGCTGGGATTTGTGCTGTGTCTTAATTATGCTAACTATACGTTGAATAAGTATGTCAAATTGAAGATGATGGGAGATAAAAAGCGTTTTTAATAAAAAGTAAACGAGAACATTATCGTTGATATATAGTATTGATGAGTATTAAATATTGCTAAATTATATTTTTGTATAAAACTAGACAACATAAGCAGGAGATATGTAGATATGAACAAACCATTGATTTCTATAATTATACCGGTATATGGTGTAGAAAAATATATAGCGCAGTGTCTGGAATCTGTTATTAGTCAAACATATAAAAATTTGGAGATTATTGTCGTTAATGATGGTACTAAGGATAGAAGTGCTGAGATTGCTAAGGATTATGCAGCGAAAGATAGTAGAATTAAAGTATACGACTTTAAAAATGGCGGTCTTAGCGTAGCAAGAAATAGAGGATTGGAAATAGCTACCGGGGATTATATTTCCTATATCGACAGTGATGATTGGCTTGACAAGAAAATGTATGAAACTTTATTGGATGCAGCAATGAAAAATGATGCTGATATGGTGAAGTGTGGGATAATCGAAACAAATGGCATTACAGAAGAAAAACTTACTTTTAGCGATATAAAGATAATAAGCAATGAGCAAAATAAGGCTTTCGAAAATTATTTCAATGGAATGTTATGGACATTAGCATGGAATGGATTGTATAAAAAGGAATTAGCTAAAAAAGTAAAGTTTCCTGATAATGTAGTACATGAAGACAATTACAGTTCAGGTATGTTTTTGTATTTAGCTAAATATATAGTCGTTATGCCATTTTGTGGAAATTATTACAGAGTTAATGATCAAGGTATAAGTAAGGGTGGAGTAAAAAAACCACTTGATAAAATATTGGCAATAAGCAAATTAAAGGAAGATTTGCTTGCGTTAGGTTTTGTTGATAAAAAACTTGACTGGAAGTTGAGCGTAGAGTTCTATCATTTTGTACGTGGGTTGAATGATAATATGTATAGAGTCGTTGCAATGCATAAGGGCTTGTATGATTATGTTATGAGCAATCTTGATGTCAGGAGAAAGCTTTCGTTTTGGTGGATGAGGCGGAAGAAGAAAGTGAAGTTAATATAATAATTTTAGGAGTTTAGATGGATATGGTTGAAGAGATTATGGTTAGCGTGTATTGCTTAGCATATAATCACGAGAAATATATAAAAGATTGTCTTGAAGGTTTTGTAAAGCAAAAAACTAACTTTAAATATGAAGTTATTGTTCATGATGATGCTTCTACTGATAATACGGCTAATATTATTAAGGAGTATGCAGATAAGTACCCAGATATAATCAAGCCAATATTGCAGAAGGAAAATCAATATTCGCAAGGAATATATATAATTGATAAATTTATAGACCCTGTTCTAAAAGGGAAATATGTGGCAATATGTGAAGGTGATGACTATTGGTGTGACATGCATAAACTGCAAAAGCAAATTGATATTTTAGAAAATCATCCAGAATATGTTGCTTGTGCACATCAAACTAAGACAATTAATAGTAGTACTGGTGATGTTTCCTTATATTCTAAATTAAAACAATCGGGTATTATTGACATTGAAAAAATCCTTCGTGATAGAGGGCCAGTATATCATACATCAAGTTTATGTTATCGTAAGGATAACTTTGAGAAAAAGCCAGCTTTTTGTTATATCGTTCAAGGTATAAGTGATTATTCTACTGGGATTGCGTTAGCATTAAAAGGGAATATTTATTATTTAAATGAAATTATGTCAGTTTACCGCCAATTTACAGAGTCATCTTGGTCCTTAAGGGTAAGAGATAATATTTTGGTAAAAGAAAAATATTATCAAAATATGATAGCCTTATTGAAGGAAGTGAATTCATACTCTAAGTATAGGTATAAAGATCTTTTGGATAAAACAATTTTAGACTTTAAGTATCAAATGTGGAAATTGAATCCGCAAATTAGCGTATTGAAGGATGATGATTTTTCAAAACTATCTTTAAGGAAAAAGATAAAGATAATTATGCGGAGTATTTTGAAGACAAACTAGCGATATAGCTTACGAGGTGAATTATTTGAAGAAAATCTTACTTTTAGGTGGCTCTCGCTATCTTTTGCCTGTAATTAAAAGTGCACATGAGCTTGGCTTATATGTTATAACATGGGACTATCTTCCTGATAATATTGCTTACAAGTATTCTGATGAATACGTAAATGTCAGCATTATTGATAAAGAAGCAGTACTTGAGGCTGCTAAAAGCTTGAATTTGATGGCATTATGCTTTTACTGTTGCTAATTTTGTAATTTGTACTGTAGTGATGAAATTTGCTAGTCAAGAAGAGTTGTAAAGCAAATTAAGTTCTATGGAAGGTTATTGCGGAGTAGCTTAGGTAAACATGTTGAAATGGGAGAAGGCCGTATTGTTAGGGCAACTGTTATTATTGCTAGATGTGCTAAATTAGGCAATTTTGTTAATGTTATGGAATCTATGGTTGGATCTTTTGCTGAAATTGGTGATTATAGCACGACTACTAGTTTTGCTAATATAACTAATGCAAAACTTGGAAAAAGAGTTTTTGTTGGCAGTCAGGCTGTAATTATGAATAATAGAAAAATTGGTGATGATGCTTTTATTTGTGCATCTAGTATGGTTGTAAGCCATGTAAAATCAGGCAAGAAAATGTTTGGCGTGCCAGCAGTGCCTTGTTGAATGGTAAAAATATAAAAACTTAGGAGGAATTTAACAATGGAACAATTTATTGAAAAAATGGTGGATATTCTGGATTCTGAGGAAGAAATTAATATGGATACTGTATTGAATGATCTCGAAGAATGGGATTCTCTGAGCTTGGTAAGCTTCATGGCAATGGCGAATGCTGCTTATGGTAAAAAGGTTGTGCCTGCAGATGTTAAAGCAGCTGAAACCATTAAGGATCTTTACGAATTGGTGAAGTAAAATGCTTAGTAAATTTGAAAATATCAGTATAAAGGCAATCTCTGCTTGTCTGCCGCAAAAGCGAGTTTCAATAGCAGAGTATGCGCCTGACTTAATAACTACACCGAAAGAAGCAAAGCGTTTTACGAGAAGTACGGGTTTTGCTAATCTAGCAGTAACTAATGCTGAGACAACAGCTGATTTGTGTTATCAAGCTACTTTGAAAATTTTTGCTGAGACTGAATATAAGCCAAAGGATATTGATGCGCTACTATTTGTAACGCAAACGCCTAATTGGGAACTGCCTGCTACTTCACATTATCTTCAGGATAAGCTTGGATTATCTCAGAATATTGTTTGTTTCGATATAAATGAAGGTTGTTCTGGATATGAACAAGGATTATATTTAGCAGCAACATTGATAGCATCTAAACAGTGTAGCAATGTTCTTTTGCTTGCAGGTGATACTATAAGCAAAATTACTGATCCGCAAGATAGAGCAACCAGATTAATTTTTGGTGATGCTGGAACTGCAAGTATTATTTCTGCAAGTGATACGGATATGTATTTTCATATTAATACATATGGAGATAGATATAAGGCGATTCTTTCAGACAAAGTGAGAGTCAATAAAAATGAATATGAGTGGGGGGGATACCTTCATCTTGAAGGCATGGATATAATGAATTTTACATTGAATGATGTGCCTGAAAATATTAATGCACTTTTAGCTTTTTGTGGATGGAGCAAAGATGAAATTAGTTTATATGCTTGTCATCAAGCTAACAAATTAATTTTGATGTCCTTAGCCGATAAATTAGATGTTCCTCATGAAAAACTGCCATTTGTTGCAGAAAATATTGGCAATACTAGTTCTGCATCTATACCGTTAATGTTTTCTTGTGGTGTTGAGAATGAATTAAACAGAGTATTATTATGTGGTTTTGGTGTAGGTTTGGCTTGTGCAAGCTGTGTAGCTGATTTATCAAAAACAAAGATTTTAGATGTGGTGAATTATGTCAACGATTAATTTTGATTTTCAAAATGAAAAATTTGTTGTAACAGGTGCTTCCTCTGGTATGGGGAAGCAGATTGCCTGTGAGCTTGCTGAAGCAGGTGCTATTGTTTTGGCTATGGCAAGGCGTAAATCTGAATTAAACGCATTAAAGGAGCAGTATCCGAATAACATTGTAGTGGCGGCAGTAGATGTTTGCGATTATCCTGCTGTTGAGGCTTCGGTAAAAGATTTTGTATCTCAATATGGTAAGCTTGATGGAGCAGTACATGCTGCTGGTATAAGTGTTTTGACTCCGTTGAAAGGTTATATCGAAGCAGATGCAAAGCGTATTATGGATATTAGCTTTTGGGCTGGTGTACATCTTCTTAGTATTTGCACAAAAGTTAAGAATGCTAATAATGGAGCATCGTTCGTGATGTTTTCTTCAGTTGCTGCTTCTAGTGCTGATAAAGGATTGTTTAGTTATGCAAGTGCCAAGCAGTCGTTAAGAATTGCAGCTAAAAGCTTTGCTAAGGAAGTAGCTAAGAGAAATTCTCGAATAAATACCGTAAGCCCAGGCTGGGTGTTGACAGATATGACGAAAGGATTGGAAGAAAACCATAACTTGGAATCTGTTAAGAATAATAGTTTGTTGGGTTATGGCAAGCCAGAGGACGTCAGTGGTACAGTATTATTTTTGTTGAGTGATAGAGCTAAATGGATTACTGGCACTGATATAGTAGTTGATGGTGGTTATTTAGCTTAGAAGAGGTATTTGTTAATGAAAGCTTATATTACAAAAATAGCTTATGTTTTACCTGAGAAAGTAAGCGAAAATCCCAAAAATCGCCTTACTAAAAAAACAGGTATTCATAGCAGACATATTTGCGGTGCTGATGAAATAGCTTCAGATTTGGCAATGAGAGCAGCAGAAAAGCTTTTTGGTGAGGGCGTAGATAAGACAGATGTTGATTATTTGTTATTATGCACGCAGTCACCAGATTATTATCTGCCAACTACAGCTTGCATTTTGCAGGATAGATTAGGGCTTTCTAATGAATGTGGTGCAGTTGATATTAACCTTGGTTGTTCTGGTTATATTTATGGCTTGAGCATAGCAAAGGGATTGATTGAATCTGGTCAATGCAAAAAAGTATTGTTTTTGACTGCTGAGACATATAGCAAATATATAAATGAAAAAGATAACACTGTCCTTCCGTTGTTTGGTGATGCAGGAACAGCGACAATTATTGAAGCTGTTGATACTGAAGATAATGGTTTAGAAGGTTTTATTTTAGGAACAAATGGAGCAGGTTATCAAAATCTGATAGTTCCTGTAGGTGGTATGCGTCAGAGAATGCAGGATACAGAGCTTACCGAGCAGACAGATGAGTATGGAAATTATCGTACTAATCGTGACTTGTATATGCATGGATCTGCTATTAGTGACTTTGCTTTAGACGTTGTACCTAAGGCTGTTGATAAAATTTTAGTTAAAACTGGCATGACGAAAAATGAAGTTGATTATTTTGTTTTTCATCAGGCCAATAAATTTATGTTGCAATTTTTGCAGATGAAATGTGATTTGTTGGATTATCCATACTGGAATGATGTGAAGGAGTATGGTAATACCGTTTCTTGTTCTATACCTATTGCGTTAGTAGATATGATGAATGCTAACCAAGATAAAAATATTAACAAGGTTATGTCGATTGGCTTTGGAGTAGGTTTATCTTGGGGCGGTTGCATGATTGATTTGAGCATGTTTAGGTGAAAACGTTGAAAAATTTATTAATAGTTGGAACTGGTGATTTTGCTAGAGAGGTTTATTGGCATGCACAGAATTCTATAGGCTATGGCGAAGATTATATGATTAAGGGGTTTTTAGAAGGGAATATCCCTTTACAAAAAGAGAATTATAAAATACTACCAATGCCAGTATTCGAAAATGTTAGTAATTACGTAATACAAGAAGACGATGTGTTCGTTATAGCTATAGCCAATACATCAGCAAAAGCTGCTATTTCAGAGATTCTTGAAGCGAAGAATGCACAGTTTATAAATATAGTGCATAAAACGGCTATGGTAGCCGATGATGCAAAGATTGGTAAAGATATTATTTTATGCCAATTTACTACGGTAAGCAGCAACGTAGAAATACGAGATCATGTTATGCTGAATGCTTATACTAGCTTAGGACATGATGCAGTATTAGGTAAGTATAGTAGCTGTATGGGACATGTTGATATAACTGGACATGTTGTTGTGGGAGAAGGAACGTATTGGGGAAGTGGTTCTAGAGCTTTGCCTGGTAGTAAAATTGGCGATTATGCTAAAGTTGGTGCTGGAAGTGTTGTCCTGAGAAAAGTAAAAGCAGGACAGACTGTGTTTGGTGTTCCAGCTGTGTCGATTAATTAAGAGGGAGATGCATATCATGGCAAACAATATTCTTGTAACTCGTTCTTCAATGCCTGACTTTGAAGAATACGTAAATGAAATAAAAGATATCTGGCAATCACATTGGCTGACCAACATGGGCGTAAAGCATCAGCAGCTGCAAAAGGATTTAATTGACTACATGGGCGTAGAAAAGCTGGACCTTGTGGTTAATGGTCACTTGGCATTGGAGCTTTCTTTGCAGGCGTTGAACTTGAAGGGCGAGGTAATCACCACGCCGTTTACCTTTGCTTCAACAACGCATGCCATCGTGCGCAATGGACTGAAGCCTGTTTTCTGCGATATTGATCCGGTGACATACTGCATGGACGCAAAAAAAATCGAAGCGCTGATTAATGACCATACCTGCGCAATTATGCCAGTTCATGTATATGGTCATATCTGCGATGTAGAAGAGATCGAGCGCATTGCCAACAAGTATGGCCTAAAGGTTATTTATGATGCAGCGCATGCTTTTGGCGTTAAGTACAATGACCGCGGTATTGGTAGCTATGGTGATGTTTCCTGCTACAGCTTCCATGCTACGAAGGTGTTCAACTCTATCGAGGGTGGCTGCGTATGTCATCATGATGAGGATTTTGGCAGAAAGTTGTATGAGTTGAAAAATTTTGGTATTCATGGACCGGAAAGCGTTGAAGCAGTTGGTGCTAATGCAAAAATGAATGAGTTCTGTGCTGCAATGGGTTTATGTAATCTGCGTCACGTAGATGGTGAAATTGCAAAACGTAAGGCAGTAGTAGAACGCTATAGAAGTCATTTGGAAAGCGTTGAAGGTTTGCAGCTTAGTCCCATACAAGAGGGCGTACAGCCTAACTATGCTTACTTCCCGGTAATTTTCGATGAGAAGGTATTCGGTGCAAGCCGCAATGAAGTATTCGACGCTTTGGCAAACATCGGCGTAGGCGCGCGCAAGTATTTCTATCCTCTGACTAGCAGCTTTGAGTGCTTTCATGGACAATATGACGTTATAAAAACTCCTATTGCCGTGCATATCAGCAAACGCGTACTGACGTTGCCACTGTATGCAGATTTGGCATTGGAAGATGTTGACAGAATTTGTGAAGTAATTTTGGGGTGCAAAAAATGAAGGGTATAATTTTAGCAGGTGGCTCCGGTACAAGACTTTATCCGCTGACGAAGGTAACAAGCAAGCAGCTACTGCCGATTTATGATAAACCGATGATTTATTATCCGCTGTCTACACTGATGCTGGCAGGCATTAAGGATATTTTGATTATTTCTACGCCGGAGGATACGTCACGCTTTGAAGAGCTGCTTGGCGATGGCTCAAAATTCGGCATTAACCTGTCCTATGCAGTGCAGCCGAGTCCTGATGGCTTGGCGCAGGCTTTTCTCATTGGCGAGGAGTTTATTGGAGATGATACCTGTGCAATGGTGTTGGGCGACAATATTTTCTATGGCAGCTATTTCCGTAAAAATCTTGCTGATGCAGTGAAGGCAGCAGAGGAAGGCTATGCGACGATTTTTGGTTACTATGTAAAAGATCCTGAGCGCTTTGGCATCGTGGAATTTGATAAGAATCGTAACGTAGTTTCCGTAGAAGAAAAGCCGCAGCATCCGAAATCCAATTATTGCATTACAGGCTTGTATTTCTACGATAACAGAGTCGTAAAGATGGCAAAGCAGGTTAAGCCTTCCGCTCGCGGTGAGCTGGAGATTACTGATTTAAATAGATTGTATTTAAATGAAGGCAAGCTTAAGGTGCAGCTGCTTGGTCGTGGTTTCGCATGGCTCGATACGGGAACTATGGATAGCCTGATGGAAGCGTCTGTTTTTGTGCAGACAGTACAAAATAGACAGGGTGTAGTAATTTCCGCACCGGAGGAGATTGCTTATATGGAAGGCTTGATTACGAAGAAGCAACTTTTGAAATCTGCTGAGCTGTATGGCAAATCTCCGTATGGCGAGCATTTGAAGATTGTTGCTGAAGGCAAGTTTGTTTATTGATGATATATAAATGACCTATTGGTTCGTAATCAGTAGGTCATTGGTTGTGAGGTGTAACGGATGAACATTATCGTAACTGGTGGCGCTGGTTTTATTGGTAGCAATTTTATCTTTCATATGCTGAAAAAGTATCCGGACTACCGCATTATCTGTCTGGATAAGCTGACCTATGCAGGTAATCTTTCAACGTTAGAGCCTGTAATGAACAATCCCAACTTTCGCTTTGTCAAAGCAGACATCTGTGACAGAGCGGCAGTGCATAAGCTTTTCGAAGAAGAGAAGCCTGATATCGTGGTGAACTTTGCGGCAGAGTCGCATGTTGACCGTTCTATTGAAGACCCTGGCATCTTCTTGCAGACGAACATCATGGGTACGGCAACCCTGATGGATGCCTGCCGTAAGTATGGCATAAAGCGCTATCATCAGGTGTCTACAGATGAGGTTTATGGTGATTTACCGCTAGATAGACCTGACCTGTTCTTTACGGAGAAAACGCCGATTCATACCAGCAGTCCGTACTCTTCCTCTAAAGCTGGCGCAGACCTGCTCGTCATGGCATATCACAGAACATATGGCCTGCCTGTGACCATTTCTCGCTGCAGTAATAACTATGGACCGTATCATTTCCCTGAGAAGCTGATTCCGCTGATGATTGCTAATGCTTTAGCAGATAAGCCGCTGCCTGTTTATGGCGAAGGGGTGAATGTGCGCGATTGGCTGTATGTTGAGGATCACTGCAAGGCAATAGATTTAATTATTCATAAGGGCAGAGTAGGCGAGGTTTATAATATCGGCGGTCATAACGAGATGCGCAATATTGATATCGTAAAGCTGATTTGCAAAGAATTAGGCAAGCCGGAGAGTTTGATTACGCACGTAACAGACCGTAAAGGTCATGATATGCGTTACGCAATCGACCCGACTAAGATTCATAATGAGCTGGGCTGGCTGCCAGAGACGAAGTTCGCTGACGGCATAAAAAAGACCATTAAATGGTATCTTGAGAACCAAAAGTGGTGGCAGGATATCATTAATGGCGAGTATCAGAATTATTATGAGAAGATGTATGGGAACAGATAAAAAAGGAGGTCAGCGCTGCTGACCTCCTTGCTTGTTATATCTTCGATTGTCCGCAATTCGTTCTTAAATCTTCACGCTTATACTTAAATTTTTCTGATGCCAGCGAATTAGCTTCATCGAAGCGGTTAGATTTAACATCTAGTACACTGCATAATAACTCATAGGCTAAGTCATTAGTCCAATAAAAGTCTTCATGCTTCTTTAGTGTTTCAAATACTTCTTGGTGATGTGCGATATACTCATCTGCAAAATAAGTGAAGAACGGAATTCTTACGCTTGCCAGACCTTCAAAGTTTGGTGAGCGTCTTTTGTCCGGTACGGTTGCGTGGTCGGAGAAGTATACCATAGCTTGCAGATTTAGCTTTTCCTTAGCATAGTTAAAAATTTGCTCAAGCACATAATCAGTATAGGCGATTGAATCAGCGTAATTTACTTCCAAATCGTATTTACCTGGAGTGCCAAACTTGGTGAAGCTTTCCGGGAAGCGGTTAAGGAAATTGAAGTGGTTACCTTTTAAATGTACAACGAGGAAATTATTTTTTTCTGGATCCAGCTCGTCAAGATAAGGAAGCAGTGATTCATCATATTGAACTTGGTTAAGCTCCTGCTTCGTCCATTTGGCAACATCTGCTGTATTGGCAATTAAAGTAACAGGTGTATCAGCGCAACCAAGATGTCCCTGATTGCTATACCAATGAACTTTATATCCTGCTACATGAGCTATATCAATAATAGAGCAGGATTCATAAAATTTTTTATCATTATATTGGTTTATTTCTGTCATAGCATTAGAAACTGCAGTAACAGTATGTGGCAAAATGGAGAATGCATTAGGAAAAAGAATAAAATTTTTGCTTTGCGCCATCTTGTTGAGCCAGGGCGTAGTATCAAATTTGTAATCTTTGTTGAAGGCCTTCATATAGTCGCGTGATGCAGATTCGCCGATAACCAAAAGAATAGTGTGCGGTTTATCAGTCTTGTTCAATAATGTAACCTGTAATTCACTGATGCGTTCCTGCATATTTTGGCTATATTGAAGATTAGTGGCCAGATATTCCTTGACATCTAAATAAAATTCTACAATAGCTGTGCGAATAAAAACGCCATGCTTTTTCTTCCAAAGATAGGTAGATAAAAAGATTGCTATAGCAGCAATTATTGCCAGATTAATGATGGGAGTATCTTTGGTGATTAGCATCTCGTGATAATTTACGAAGAGTGTAGCGGCTGTGACAAAAATGCTGCTCAAGCAAGTAATGAGGTTAAGCATGATAGGCATGGATTTAATATATTCGATAATTTCGTTATAGTGAGTTTCCTGAATCATTTCCATACCATTTTCGTTGATACAGGCTTTGTAAAGGCCATAGTAAATCAATTGTGCTACAGGAATAGCAAGCATAATCAACTCTGCAATGGTAATAAAGATAGTAGCGGGAATGGCGAGCCAGCCAAACTGCTGTGCTATTATGCCAAGAGAAGAAATCCAAGCGATGAAGTAAAGGCCGAAGACTGCTTCAAAGTGAAATTCAAAGTCAGAAGATACCTTGTGATTGCTGATGAAATAAAGAGTGGGGTACGTAACAATCCAAAGAACAGCTATAATCGTCGGGATGACGAATAAAGGTGAGGTTAAGGGTAAGCCGGCAAGAGCGGCCGGCAGTACTGCCAAAATAGCACAGGGGAGAAAACGCCGCAGCTGCAGATAGGTGGCTTTATTGCCTAACCCGTGTGAAATTTTTAGATAGTATATGTAGGAAAACAGGTAAAAGACGACAGCGGTTATAATATATGTTGTATCAATGTAGCTCATAATATCAAGACTCCTTTACAGACCAATATTTGTTTAGTTTGAAACATACTTATCATAGCAGAAAACTACTATTGAGTCAATTTTCATAAGATCTATGCTAATATAGATGTGCTTAGATTTTTCGAAATGCTTGAGTATTGTTAACATTATGCAATTATGTAAGAATACTATTGAAAATCTATAAGGAACAAGAAGAACTTTGATGCTTTGATTTACTCAAAGCTTGCTTAATGTTATAATATAAGCAGTTTATTATTGGTATGGGTGCATTTTATGCTTATAAAGGCTTCAAGAAAGCTTTAAAAGAGAAATAAACTGGCATTTAGCTATACCTTGTAAAAGTTGTGTTTAGGAGTGAATGAGATATGTTAACTATGTATAAGTGGGATGATCCCGCTTTGAAGCAAATTTGGCAGAAATTGTATGCCGATAATTCCTACTTGTTTCCGTATTCTTCATGGGAATATAATGAGCAGATATATAAGTACATCAAGGTAAAACCTTCTTCAATGTTCCAAAAGAACTATTTTTTAGTATACGAAGAAGAGAAAAAGCCTTTGGTGTTGTTTCCGTTATATTTGAAGAAAAATAAGCTACGTCTTTTTGGCGAAAATATAAGTGGTGCAGGCCATCTGGATTTGTTATATGATGAAGCAATTACGACAAAGCAATTTGAGAATGCTTTTTCAGAATTGAAGAGCATGTTTCCCGGCAAAACGTTGGAATTACGTATGATTAATGAACGCTCAAAGCTTTTTAATTTTTTAAAAGGTATGGCTGAAGCCGGTGCAGATGCTGTTTTCCCGGTAAAGGCTGAGGAAGAGCGTGTGTGCGTAAAAGTCCCTTTCCCAGATGATTATGAAGAATATGAAAAGGGTTTATCACGCAACGCGCGTTCTAACCTACATAAAGCATATAGCAAGGTTCGTAGGAATGAGCTTGATATGAGTCTTAAGGTTATCCAAGGACCGTTTACAGATAAAGCGTTATTGTCTGAGGCTATGAAGATATATACAAAACGTGAGTCGGAACGAAAAAATCGCCGTATGGATTTTATTTCATATATTAAGCATCGATATTTCTCCGCTCTAGTATGGGCTATGAAAAATATGGCTTCACATTATACGTTTTGTTTCTTCTTAAATAACAGATTAGTAGCATTTATGACAGGCTTTGCTACAAACTACAATGAAATAGTTTTTCCTTATGTAGCTATTGATAGCAAATATGGATCCTATGCTCCTGGAAAATTGATGATTGGTGAAAGTATAAAATATTTACAGGAGCATACATCGATTAGAGGACTTGATTTATCTCGTGGAGATGAGCGATATAAATTAGAAATGGGTGGTGTACGTCATTACAATTATAGATTTGAAATCCAATTGTAATAATTCTTGATTTTATACGAAACCTAATTGCTTAAGGTAACAAGGGAATAGTAGACAGAAAAAGCGCTTGCCGGATGGCAGGCGCTTTTTGGATTGGTTGAGTCTGTTGCAGTTGTAAGTCCCTCCTTGCTAATCTCACATTAGCAAATTTAAGTAGCAGCTTAAATAACCTGCAAAGGAAGACTGCACTCGTACAAATATTCCGGTGCAATATCAATTTCATCGCTCCAGGCTACGGAACCACAATCAGCCTTAGCTGTTAGGAAAAAACTGAGATTATTCAATGGCTTGTAGATTGCTTTTGCAAGAAGTGGGCGAGCATCAAAAAGCTTCTTTTCTCCGCTGGCAAAGGTTAAGATCAGCGTATAATCTTTTTGCGGTTGTACGTTGGTAACTACCCATACTGGCGTTTTCATAATCGTGGTCACTCCTTTTAACGCAATGGTTCGATTTTGTATAAGGGTTCTTCGTTAATAGCCAGTTCCCAATTGGCTATTAGCTCATCTTTGTGAATTTCTGTCCAGGCTGCTATAAATTTAATCTGTCTTTTTGGCATATCTCCTTCAATTAGCTCACCATCAAGATTGAAGGTAGCATAATATCCTTGATATGATGCATGGAAATGAGGCGGATTGTGTTCACCGTTGTTGTACATCTTAATAATAATACCATAAAACATTGAAATAGCCGGCATACTGTTTTCTCTCCTTTAATTATAATATCTGCTCCTACAAAATACAACATAAGCTGCCAAACAAAAAAGCAGTAAACATAGCATCCGAAAGTTAGGATACCATAGGTACTGCTAAATTACTAACGACGTGAGCCGCTAGGCACTGCTTATTTTGTTGTAAATGTGAAGCTAAGTTAAGTATATAGAAAAGGAAAAACAAAGTCAAGAGAAAATTCTGAAAAATCACACGAAGGTGACGATATTGCGATATGTCCTCGCTATATAAAAAGACTTGAAAGATAGAATGTAGTTTGTTCAACAGAACAGATGTCACTGAGCATGGTGTTCTTTATAAAATGAATCGTTGCTTCTGAAAAGCCTTTAACGTCTTTGGTAAAAAAGGCCAATTTTCCAAAAGACAAGTAACGTCTTTGGTAAAAAAGGCTGATTTTCCAAAAGACAGCTAAAATCTTGCGAATTGATGTACATACCATAGAAAGAAGATATTAACGGCATACTGTTTTCCTCCTTTAATTATAATATCTGCTCCAGCAAAATACATTTCGACCAAGGCTTCTTTTACAGAGCATTTACGTCTTTGATAGCGCTGAATAATAGCAGACTCAAAAGTAAAACCTTTTAATTTAGGCACTTTTAAAGTAACATCACTAGTTTGAGTAGAGAATGATCTTTCGTAATGTTTGGTACGATAACCTTTTATTGTTTGGTCACGTGCGTAGCGTTCAGCTTGTACAAGTTTGTCAGCCTCAGCATCCAAAAGAGCATTGAGAGTTTCTTCCACACTATTTTTTACAATAGTTTTCAATTCGTTGTGGATAAATTGCTCGTTTAATTGTATAATGTTACCAGACATAGATTCTACCTTCTTTCATGTTTTGTGTGGTAACTTAATTGTAAGCAAAGATAGTCTCTATGTCTATCTTTTTGAATTGAATTTGCGCAACTTATTATACGTTATCAAAAAATAATTTACTGATGCATCGGCAAAGCTATCAAAATCTTGATAAAGATGATATAATAATTGGTAACATTGTGACATGAGTGTAAAAAATCAGAGAGGAGGTCGATGACATGCCTAATCACCAAGCTTCAGAACAGATGCTGGGCTATTTGTATCAGGTGCGATATGCTTTAGCGCTATTGTTGGAAAATGATAACTCTGATTTTCAAATAAGTATTGAAAAATTTGATGATGTTGCGTTTAGTAAAGATGGTATGCCAAAGCAACTTATCCAGTTGAAACATCACATACAGCGACAAGGCAGTCTCATAGACGGAAGCACAGATTTATGGAGAACATTAAAAGTATGGATAGATGTAGTCTCTGATTCTCCTGATATTTTAGACGGAACAGAATTTCTTATTGTTACGACAGCAATTGCTCCAGATGGTACAGCTGCATCCTATCTAAAAAAGGGTAAAAATCGAAATGCGGAACGTGCATATGAGAAATTAAAGGATATTTGCCTTAAATCAGAAAATAAAGATCACAAAAAATATTACGATTCTTTTTTGAAAACTGATGAAAGCACTATTAAGCATCTAATCAGCCAAATATGTGTTATTGATGGTGCGAGTGATATAATTGATGTTGAAAAGAATTTCAGAAAACAGATTCGTTATAGCTGTATTCCTAAGTATGAGAATCAAATTTGTGAACGCTTAGAGGGCTGGTGGTACAAAAAGGCGATTGAAGCCCTTTGTTCAGACACTCCAATATTTGTTACCCAAAGCCAAGTTAGATCGTTCATTGTATCTGTGAGTCAAGAGTATTCAGATGATAATTTACCAATAGATATTTTTGATATTGGCAATCTACAAGAGGATGATTTAAGCGCTAATGAAAAAATATTTTATGAGCAACTTAAACTGATTTGCCTTGGCAACCGTCGTATGCAAACTGCTTTAAGAGATTATTACCGTGCATTTAAGCAAAGAGCCAATTGGGTAAGAAATGATTTATTGTTTGTCAATGAACTGGAAAAATATGAGCAACGATTGATTGATGAATGGGAACATGCTTTTGCGGCTATGGAAGATGATTTGGCCGAATATAGTGGAGTTACAGAAGAAGAAAAAAATTAAAGAAGGACGTAGACTTTTTTCTGAAATAGAAAAGAAAGATATCCGTATTCGTCCAAAATGCCAAGAGGCTTTTGTGATGCGAGGAAGTTACCATATGCTGGCTAATCAACTTAAAGTGGGTTGGCATATAGATTTCTATGATCGACTCAAAAGATTATTAGATACATAAGAGGGAGGCGATGTAAGTGAAAAGCTGGAATATGCGCTCACATGAAGTCGCATTTCTTCTCAATCCCGCTTTTTGTGGGAGAGTGTTGTATTCAACAATTAAAACTTATAATGAAAAAACGAGCAGAGCATTTCCATTTCCGCTGATTTATTTAGTCTTGCCTCTTGTTTTACATAAAGAGACAAGGATACATATAAATAGCAGGACGCAGTTGCAATTATGGGTTCAGCGATATCCACAGCTTTTAATTGATTTCCCCCAAAGAGCAAGGGAACTAGTCCCAATTACAAATGAATCAGTTGAATTCCTACTCCAAACAGGGAAAATTCTGCTGACACCCAATAGTGTATTAGAAATATCGCCAACTTCGAAAACATTAAGCAAAACAAAATTTGTTGATGATGAAATTTTGGAATGCCTCAAAAAAGCTGAACATATTGCCAAGTGGTTTGCAGCAGCAGGAAAAGTTGAGACAATATATATTGAGTTGGGGGTGAGACCATAATGCAGATACGTGAACTTGTACTTTATGGATATAACGGGGAAGTACGTCACTTGCCTTTTGCGTTGGGGCAAGTAAATATTATTACTGGTAGATCAAAATCAGGAAAATCTGTGGTCGGTGATATTATTGATTATTGTTTGGGCGGCGACTCATGTAATATTGCAGACGGAGTAGTTCGTGATAATGTAGCATGGTATGGCTTGCTCCTGCAATTTGAACATGAACGTGTATTTGTTGCCCGTAAAAATCCAGATAAGGGTCGGCAAACAACAGGGGTTTGTTATATTGACATTGGGGAGAAAATTGAAGCTCCAGATAATTGTGATTTCTCATCTAATACAAATGTATCTGGGATTGAAGAATCATTGACTCGGCGAATTGGAATTTCAGAAAATTTAAACACACCACCTGAGGGGCAAAGCAGGCTACCCCTTGCAGCGAACATAAGACACGCGCTATATTATTGTTTTCAAGGTCAAGATGAGATTGCAGCAAAGAACTTTTTGTTTCATCATCAATCGGATGATTTCATCACGCAAGCGATCAAAGACACCATTCCTTATTTTTTGGGGGCCATTAGCGAAGAGGCTTTGGCATTAGAAAACGAAAGAAGTATCCTCAAACGCAAATTAACACTTGAGAAGCGCAAACTTGAAGAAAACCGGTTTTTAATGGGAGGCGGTTCTGAGAGGGCAATTTCGTTAATTGGCGAGGCTCGACAAGCTGGCCTTATTGATGCATCGACACAGATAGATTATCAGAACTATCGGGAGATGTATTCTGTTCTTCAAACTGCCATGAATTGGTCGCCTAGTATGATAGGTTCCAACAGTGGAATGGATCGGCTTACTTTCTTACAAAGTAAACTTCAGGAGATTCGAGATGAGTTTGACGAGATTGGAATCAGCCTTGATAATGCAAGAAAATTTGTCGGAGAAACCGCAGGATATTCCGGAGAGGCTCAACATCAGAAAATGCGCCTTGAATCTATAGGACTTTTTGAACAACTAAATTTCAATCCCGGAAAATGTCCATTATGTTCTGGAACGCTTGAACAGCCACTTCCTAGTGTGGAAATGATAAAAGCTTCTATCGTTAATTTGGATAAGTCAATAGCAAGTGTGACACGTGAGCAGCCAAAACTAAGAGCTTTTATTTCTGATTTGGAACGCGAACGTGAAAAGAAGCAGGAAGAGATTAAAGCATTAGAAGCAGAAATTGACGGGTTGTATCAGCAGGAAAGTGAAAGAGCTCGGCTAAGAGATATAAATGCACGAAGAGGAAAAGTAGTTGGACGAATTAGCCTTTGGGTTGAGAGTGTGGAAAATGATACAGAGTCAGAAAAGCAGGAACAAATTGTAAAAAGAATCGAAGATCGTATAAAAGAAATTGATGACATTCTTGATAGAGACTCTGTGGAGGAGCGCAAGCAGTCAGCTCTTTCTCGTATACAGGAAGATATGACGAAATGGGCCAAAGCGTTACAACTAGAACATAGTGACAATCCGTACAGGCTCGACTTGAATAAGGTAACTGTTGTTGTCGATAAGCCAGAAAGACCTGTACCACTTAAGCAGTTGGGAAGTGGTTCGAACTGGGTAGGAGTCCATCTTATTGCATACTTTGCCTTGCAGCGTTTTTTGTTAACGCAAATCGACCAGTTCCAAGATTCTTATTCCTTGATCAACCGTCGCAAGTTTATTTTCCGTCTGAGCTAGATGAAAAACAGATAGACTGGAATGAAGTAAATAAAATGTACCAGTTTATAATTGACCGAACTAATGAACTTAACGGAAAACTACAAGTTATTGTTGTTGATCACGCTGACTTAAAAGAAGATTCATTTAGACAGTTTATTTGTGAAAACTGGTGGCCAATTGATAAAAACCTTGTGCCAAGCGATTGGTATGAAAACACATCGCAGCAATAATAGTTGAGGATTGTCGAAAGGTTACAAAGAATAAAGCTCTTGGGGGAGTAGACCCAAGAGCTTTATTCTTTGTAACGATTTGACATTGTATTCTACGCCAAGACGGTATAGATGAATAAAAGAGTAAAATTATATATTTCTAAATTTCGGCATTAGTCCAAATTTGTGGGTTGGGCTGTTATATGAGTGTGGGTCAACCTAGTCCGTAGTTGTGGGTGGACCTATTACAATATGTGAGTTGGGCTAGTACAAATTTTGTGGTCGACCTAGTCCATGCTATTGGGTTTCAATGGCTAGAGCGTATTGCTCCAACCATTTTTGTTTTTAAAGAGTGAAGTTATCATATTTGTTGAGACAATAAAGGATTCGGTTACGGGTTCGTTTAAAATTTCTAAAGCCGTTGGCATTTATAATAAGTTTCTTCAAAATTCTGTTCTTCGATTCAATGTAACTGTTATTTATGCGCCTGCCATTAATCGTTGTAAATGAGTTTAGTATTTCTTGTTTCCAATTAACCAGAAGACCATAAAATTCATTGTATTCAGGTATTCCGGAGTCACCAAATCGGTTCTTATTATATATTACTGAATTGAGATTTTATATCCGTGTTATATTTGACGCTTACTAATGTTAAGCATATTTGTGATAAACTGACGCATAGATAAAAAAATCCTCCTTCGTCTTAGTAATATAGGCATTACTATTTTAACGAAGGAGGATTTATTTGTTTAGATGTGGCTTGTGCAGAAGTTTTAATCTGTACAAGCCATTATTTTTTGTTGAACAGGGAATTTTTGCCTGCGACCACAAAAGGTGTACTAGCTTGACCCGCAGATTTGGAATAGCTTGAGCACAAGAATGTACTAGCGAAACCACAAAATGTACCAGGTCTTAATCGGGCACAAAAATTGGACTAGGTTGACCCAACCACAAGTAATGGACTAATGCGTAAATTTCTAAATTGCAATAAGAATCTAAATTGCAATAAGAAGTTGCACACTTTTTGAAAATTAAGATGCATAGATCTTATCCAACTCAAAGTCAAACAGTTCATCTGGAGTTTTATATCCCAGAATCTTCCTTGGAAGTGAATTACACCAATCAGCGATAAACATAATATCTTCGTAGCTATAATTGTCCATCCTCTTTCCTTTACGGATGAATCTTCTGAGCAAACCATTATGGCGCTCATTACTGCCTCTTTCCCAAGAACTGTAAGGATGTGCGAAGTATATTTTTATAGAAGTGTCATTCTCTATTTGCGAGAGTTCTGCAAACTCGTTTCCATTATCGCTAGTAACTGTCTTAAACACCTGACTGAATTTAGTACCATAGTATTCCTTTAGGTAAGCAATGCCTTCGTTAACAGCAAAGGATGTTTTACTGGTTATTTTCAGTGCGATATACTTGCGTGTTATACGTTCCACAAGAGTCAACACCACGTTGTCACTCTTGCTTTTACTTCCTATAACAGTATCTATTTCCCAATGACCGAATTCATTGCGTTCATCCACATTAGAATCCCTCTCGTCTATGCTGCGACCCATATGCTTCAGATTTTTCTTTATGCTGCGGGTTGTTCTACGTCTTCTTACCTTTAATGGAAGGTCAATGTTGCGCAATCTAAGCAGCATGGAATCTACATAGTTATAGAGAGTCTTTACGCACACAATTTCTTTGAGAGGAAATAGATGATTGTCCAGGGCATAGCCATGGCAGGCATCCAAAGACCAGTGTTCTTGCAATACTTTTCGAACAGTCCAAGTAACAAAATTACTTGTAAGAAATCTTTTAGACCTGTAAATACTGTTGCTATGGCTAGCAATATAGGCACGTTGAGCACGAGCAGCTCCATATCTACCGGTATGAGGATTAGCACCACGCTTGAGTTCATTCCTGATAGTATTTGGAGCACAGTTAAAATACTTTGCCAGCTGACGAAGAGAATACTGTTTAGAGCTGTCAGACAGAATTCCTTGTAATTCCCTGCGGTCTCCTAAAGAAAAGTGTTTACCTTTTTGATGATTTGTGATATCTTTGGTGTAGTCCATTGTGATTACTCCTTAGTTAGTTTTTTTGTAGCAACTTAATCTTAACACAAAGGTATCACAATGGACTATTTTTTATTCAATTTTTCAGGTGTGCAATTTCATTATACAATGAGCCAATATCTTAAAAACAACTAACTTAATAAGCAAAGGTATCTAAAGCAGAAGCTAGTTGATATTTAACGGTGAAGTGCACTAACCGTTAAACTTATATAACTAAACTTCTGCTAGGATGTCTGAAAAAATTTGCGCAAAACTATTGACAGTACCAAGATGCATTCTAGAGTATAGCAGAACACCGCCAAGCGAGCGCGTATAGCGTGGATGGCGGTGTTTGTTGTTGACATTGTGATTAATTAAAAGAGGTTAATTGACTAATGCCAAAATCTTCCGCTCTTAATTATTTAAACATCAAAAGGTTTAACTTGTAATACTTGACTCTGTTGACAGTAGTAATTAGCAAATGTTCCTTAGGCATTGACTCAAGGCGTATTTTTATAGTTTTTTGAGATTTGTCCGTCAGTTTTACCAGTTGAGCCATCGGAACACCTTGACCATAAAACAAAGCTGCCTGCAAGAGAATGTAGTAAATGTTTTGCAGTAAATCATCATCACTGATAAATTTATCAACTTTAGCTCTGTATGTTTCCAACTGAGCCTCTTTGCGTTGAAGTACAGCAATTGTATCATTAAAAGTAGATAACAAGAGTCGCATAAAGCCAGTGACAAACAGAGTCATATCGCCTCTGTTTCTTTCACTGTCAGCTTCTTTGAAAAGAGCGTAATAAGTTGCACGATTTTTTTTTATAAAAATAGATAACCTTAATGAAGCTAATGGGTGGAAGTGTTTAGATAGAAAATAAGAGGTAATAAATCTATCCGTTCTGCCATTACCATCATAAAAGGGATGAATATAAGCGAAAAAATAATGGAATATACTTACTCTGACAAGTAATGGAACGCTTTCATCGTTTAAAAGCTCTAAAGCATACTGCATTAAACTTATAATTTTTTCTTCAGGCATAACTCCTTGATGAATGGTTTTACCGGTGTCGGAATCAATATCAACAGAAGACTTTCGGAATAATCTACCGTCTAATTCGTTGTCAGGATTTTCTGCAATTACTTCAGCATGTGCAAAATCATCGTAAAAAGCTCTTACGTCTTCACATGTTTTGAATTCTATATCAGTTCTCCCAAGCAAATCTTCATACTTATGAATTACTGAAGTGAAACGTGCCGAACGTGGTGCAGTACCGTCAATGATATCACGCAATTCTTTCCTTGTGCTATGGATACCTTCTATTTCATTGGTAGATTTAACTTCTTCAAGTATAGATAATAACGTAAATTGATCTAACACTATTTTAGGCACAGAATGTATTGCATACAACAGCGTTTCGTATGATTTGTATATCTGCTCCATGAGTAGCGCTATTTCTTGTGTGTAAATGAGAAATGCTGAAAAAGTATTTTTGCGATTATATTCTTTGATGGGCATATCAAAATGTTGGGTAAAAGGTGCGGCATAGCGTTTGGAATACTCTAATTCATAGCTGTTTTCATTAGTATAATATACTTTTTTTAGTGGTTCATATTTCATATTTACTCCTAACGTCTTTGGTAAAAAGGGCTAATTTTCCAAAAGACACTAAACGTCTTTGGTAAAAAAGGCCGATTTTCCAAAAGACAGCTAACGTCTTTGGTAAAAAAGGCCGATTTCCCAAAAGACAATTAACGTCTTTGGTAAAAAAGGCTGATTTTCCAAAAGACAACTAAAATCTTGCGAATTAATGTACATACTGTAGAAAGAAGATGTTAACAGCATACTGTTTTCTTCCTTTAATTATAATATTTGCTCCGGCAAAACACAACATAGGGTGCTGAACAAAAAGCAGTACCTACGGAATTCGGAGGTCCCGGATACCGTAGGTGCTACCAAATTACTAGCGATATGGGCCGGTAGGCCCTACTTATTTTGTTGTTAATGTGAAGTTAAGCTAAGTGTAAATCAAAGGACAGATTTGGACTAGTTCAAGTAAAAGAATGTACTAGCGAAACCGCAAAATGTACCAGGTCTTAATCGAGCACAAAAAATGGACGAGTTCGACCCAACCACAAGTAATGTACTAATGCATAGAAAAAGCGCTTGCCGGATGGCAGGCGCTTTTTGTACAGGCTGAAGCTTACAGCTCCTTAGCTAACAGGTCCTTAAAGTATTGACGTTCTTCGGGTGGGGTTTTTAAAATATCCATGGCTTGGTCGATGGAGACATTCAGTGTAGACATAAGATTTTTGATGCTTTCAGCTTTGCCTTCAGCCTTGCCTTCGGCCAAACCTTCAGCTCTGCCGTCATTAATGCCAGCTTCATAAATTTGCTTGCTGAAATTATCCATAGTTGTGAGTCCCTCCTTTGTGGTTTTGAGATTATTAATGCATTGTGAAAGTTTTCCTTGGCTAAAATCATCTGCGGCTGCGGTAGAAAAATATTGCATAAGTTGTGCAATATCGCTGCTATCGTTAACCTCTGCGTTGATATAGCACATATGCAGGCCATCGTTGTAGGGAGTAGTGGTATCGCCTAAAAACTTTAAAATAGGGTAGCAGGTTTTACCAAGCTTCCAGATATCTGTCTGGCTGATATAAAAAATGTGCAGCTCGGGTACAGATGCATAAGTTTGATCACCTTTAAAAAAGTATTCATTGATGATAGTTGATGCGTAATAAAGCATCCGTTTTTCGTGTGCAATACCACCATCTGCCTTCTGAATTTCAATTTCATAAAGCTTGTTGTTGGCATCTTCAGCGAGTACATCCATAATGATGTTGTGCGAGGAGAGCTTGCTGATGACATACTGCGTTTTGTTCTTTTTGATTACCAGTGTTTTGATACCGGTAAGGATACGCAGAATGTGCTCACAGGCCTCTTTGTCCTCTAAAACAGCTCTGGCAAGCAAGTCGTTGAACAAGGTCATGCCTAAGATGTGCTTTTGCAGCTCTTCCTGTGTCAGCAGGAGACTGCTTTCGGATAGTTTTTTGGTCATAGTTTCCTCCTTTAATTATAATATTTGCTCCTACAAAATACAACATAAGCTGCCAAACAAAAAAGCAGTACACATAGCATCCGGAAGTTCTGGATACCGTAGGTACTGCTAAATACTACCGACATGAGCCGGTAGGCCCTGCTTATTTTGTTGTCAATGTGAAGCTAAGCTAAGTATAAATAAAAGTATAGCGAAAGTCAAGTGAAGATTCTGAAAATAACAAAAATAAATCAGCCATACAATTACTACTGTAGATGTCGGTGCTTTTGGCTACTACCAACATTTTCCTGCAATTTCTGTAACCTGCTTTACAAAATCTCTGACATTTCCTTTTCTTACGATAAAACTGCAACTTTTTATTGACAGTTACAAAGAATTACTGTATTATCATGCACATAACTTAATAACGGGCGATGAAGAGAAGAGTAAATGTACGAGCCTGGCAAAGAGAGCCTTCGTGACGGTGCAAGAGGGAGCAGGTGGTGACATTGAAGATGGTCTTGGAGCCGATGGGCTGAGATGCATGCATTTAGGTCGTCCGGGTGCACCCGTTACAGTGCTGGAGTATTAAAGGGTAAACAATCCCTGCGTACTTGATGAGGTCCGTGTGGTGACATATGGATGAATTAGGGTGGTATCACGAAGCAGCGCTTTCGTCCCTGTATTTTTACAGGAACGGAAGCTTTTTTATTGCTCATCCTCCTGTAGCAAGTCGATAATCTAAGTTAGGAAATGTAGGAGGAAAAAACAATGCCAATTAAAATCAATGACCATTTATCAGCTATCTGCCAACTGCAGGAGGAAGGAATTTTTACCATGACAGAGCAGCGCGCGACAACGCAGCGTATTCGTCCGCTGAAGGTGTGCGTGCTGAACCTGATGCCGTTAAAGAAGCCGACGGAGATTCAGCTGCTGCGTCTTTTGGGCAATTCTCCGCTGCAGATAGAGGTTGATTTCTGCCGTACTGTAAGCCGTGAAACTACGCACACCGATAATTCGTATCTTGACCGTGCTTATCTGGAGTTTGAGGATGTTAAGGACCGCTATTACGATGCCTTTTTAATGACGGGAGCGCCTGTAGAAACTATTCCCTTTGAGGCTGTAGATTACTGGAAGGAAATCGAAGCTTATCTTGATTGGGCGGAATATCACTGTTATTCTACGATGACACTTTGTTGGGGCGCGCAGGCTGCCTTGTATCATTATTACGGCGTAAACAAAACGATTTTGCCGGCGAAGATGTTTGGCATCTTCCCCTACGGCCTGACGGTGAAAAATCATCCGCTGCTGCGTGGCTTTGACGACAGATACTTTATTCCGCAGTCACGTCATACTGCTGTGGATGATGATGCGATTGATGCCTGCAAGGCGTTGCAGGTGCTGTCACGTTCGGTAGAAAACGGCATCAACATATGTGCTACCAAGAATTTGCGCCGCATCTTCGTTTTAGGTCATTTTGAATATGATCGCTATACGCTGGCTAATGAATATTTCCGCGATAAGAAAAAGAATTTGCCGATTGATTTGCCGGAGTTCTACTTCCCCGATGGCGATACAACGCAGGAACCGGTTTTTAAATGGCGCAGCTACGCGCATCTGTTCTATATGAACTGGCTGAACATCGTTTACCAGGATACGCCGTATGACTTGCACGAGCTGGCACCGGCGAGCGGTAATAAGCTGGATAAGGCTTTGTGCGAATATAACAAAATTCTTTTGCAGCTGCAGCGCATGGGTGCCGCAATTCCTGCCAACCAATAATATAATGATGATAAATTGTTAAAGGAGCGATAGAAAATGAGTGCTTTTAAGATCAATACCAAATGTTTAGTAGGCGGTTATAAACCGGGCAACGGCGAACCGCGCCAGATTCCTATTATCCAGTCCACTACATTTAAGTACGATACAAGCGAGGCAATGGGCAAGCTGTTCGACCTGGAGGCTACAGGCTATTTTTACTCCCGCCTGCAAAACCCGACCTGCGATTTCGTGGCGGCGAAAATTGCGGAGCTGGAGGGTGGCGCTGCAGCGATGCTCACTTCTTCCGGACAGGCGGCGAACTTCTTTGCCCTGTTCAACATCTGCGAGGCGGGCAGCCATATTGTTGCTTCTTCTTCGATTTACGGCGGCAGCTATAATCTGATCGATGTAACGTTAGCGAAGATGGGCGTAACAGCGACATTTGTTTCTCCCGATGCTACGGACGAGGAGCTGGACGCTGCTTTTCAGGATAATACCAAGGCTGTGTTTGGCGAAATTATTGCTAACCCAGCACTGACGGTGCTGGATATTGAAAAATTTGCCAACGCTGCGCATCGTCAGGGTGTGCCTCTGATCGTGGATAACACCTTCCCGACACCGATTAATTGCCGTCCGCTGGAATGGGGTGCAGACATTGTAACGCATTCTACTACGAAGTATATGGATGGTCATGCTGCCTGCCTGGGCGGTGCGATTATCGACGGCGGCAAGTTCGACTGGTTGGCGCATGCCGACAAGTTCCCCGGTCTATGCGCACCGGATGAATCCTATCACGGAATTACCTACGCCGAAAAGTTTGGCAAGGAGGGTGCGTTTATTACTAAGGCAACGGCGCAGCTGATGCGTGATTTCGGTGCTATGCAGTCGCCGCAAAGTGCGTTCATCCTGAATCTTGGCTTGGAATCGCTGCATGTGCGTATGCCGCGCCATGTAGAAAACGCTCAGGCTATAGCGGAATTTTTGGAGCAGCAGCCGCAGGTTGAATATGTCAATTACCCCGGACTGAAGTCCAATAAATATTATGCTCTTGCGCAAAAATATCTGGGCAACGGCGGCTGTGGCGTAGTTTCCTTCAACCTGAAGGGAGGACGCAAGGCAGCGGAAGCCTTTATGAAGCGCTTGCAGCTGGCGGCAATCGAAACGCATGTTGCCGACGCGCGTACCTGCTGTCTGAACCCGGCAACTACAACGCATCGTCAGATGACGGATGAGCAGCTGGCGGTGGCCGGTATTCCTGCAGGCTTGGTGCGTCTGTCCTGCGGTCTGGAGGATAAGGAGGATTTGCTGGCAGATTTGCAGCAGGCTTTGGCAGGCATTGCAGAGTAAAGCGTGTTAGCACTAAATAAAGTTTGAAGGCTGGTCCTGTGGGCCGGTCTTCTTTTTTACATAGTTATGCTATACTATTTATTTACATCTTGCGTATTAAAGTGTACAATAAATGTAATCAAGTCTGGCAAAAAACAGATATTTTGCTTAGATAAAGCTGTAATAAATGGAGGAAGGGGCTATGTGTATGGATTTGTATAATGTACAAAAGCTGCTGCAGGCCAAGGTTCTGACCGGCAGTGAGCTGATGCACCGCCAAATTGAGTCCTGCTGCGGCAGTGACATGATGAGCGATGTTCTGGCCTTTACCAAACGCAACACCTTGCTGTGCACGGGACTGACTAATATGCAGGTAGTGCGCACTGCCGATATGACGGAGCTGAGCGCGCTGGTATTTGTGCGTGGAAAGGTGCCTGATGCTGATATTGTGGCAGCGGCGGCGGAAAATAATCTGCCGGTTCTGGCTACCGATTATACTTTATTTGAAGCCTGCGGCATTCTTTACGGAGCAGGTATCCGTGGCTGCAGCAAAAAGGAGTAAGCAAAATGACAGACAGTAAATCAGTAAAATTAGCCTTTGACTGCGTTGGCGGAGATTTTGAACGCGCAGGCGAAGCCTCTTCTAAAATAAAAAAGATGCTGCAGCGCCTAGGCATTCCGGCAGATATTGTTCGCCGTATTGCCATCGGCACCTATGAGGCGGAAATGAATGTTATCATTCACGCCGGCGGCGGCAATGTAGCGGCCGAGGTGTTCCCGGATGCTACGGTTATTACTGTAACCGACCACGGCCCAGGCATTCCTGATATCAACAAGGCCTTGCAGGAGGGCTGGTCTACTGCGCCTGATTATGTGCGTCAGATGGGCTTTGGCGCCGGCATGGGCCTGCCTAATATGGTAAAGTGCTCCGATAAGTTTGATATTCAGTCCAAGGTGGGTGAAGGAACCTGCATCACGATGCAGTTCAAGCACCAGAGCGAGGATTTATAAGAGATTTTAGGAAACGAGGTGATACGCAATGGCTCCTCAACCAACAACATATTTCCATTCGGTGGAATTGCAGCGGAATAAATGTCAGGGCTGCGTATCCTGCGTCAAGCTGTGTCCGACAGAGGCCATCCGCGTACGCAACGGCAAGGCGGAGATTTTGGGTGACCGCTGCATTGACTGCGGTGCCTGTGCCGCAGGCTGTCCCTATCATGCCTTCAATGTAAAAACTGACACGCTGGAGGGCTTGGCAGATTATGCTTATAATATTGTGCTGCCTGCACCTTCACTGTATGCGCAGTTCCCGGATAATATTCCGTTGGAAAGCATCTGGCAGGGATTGCATAATATAGGCTTTGATGAAATTTTTGATGTTTCACTGGCTTCGGAGTATATCGCTCTGGAAATAGAAGAATATGTAAAAAAGAACAGCAGCGGACGCAAGCCGCTGATTTCTTCTACCTGCCCCGCAGTTATGCGTCTGATTCAGGTAAAGTTTCCCGAGCTGATTAAGCAGGTGGTGCCTGTGCTGCCGCCGGCAGAAGCTGCCGCGATTTACGTAAAGCGTGAAGCAGCGGCGCACAAGCAGCTGCCGAAGGAGCTGATAGGCGTATGGTTTATCTCGCCCTGTCCTTCCAAGGAAACTAATATCCGCCAGTCAGTAGATGTGCATCATACAGAGCTTACCGGCAGCTTCAGCCTGTCGGAGATTTACGGCCTGCTGCTGAAGAATCTTGGCGGCACGCATGAGCTGAATGTGCGCACCGGTTCATCCTACGGCATGGCCTGGGGAACCTACGGCGGCGAAATTGAGAGCGCCGGCATTACCAATGGCTTGGCAATTCATGGCATTGATAATGTGTATGACCTGCTGGAGCAGGTTTCCATGAATAAAATGCCGCAGCTTGATTATGTGGAATGCAGTGCCTGCAAAGGTGGCTGTCTTGGCGGCCTTTTGGCAGCAGAAAACAAGTTCGTGGCAGAATGCAATCTGCGCAGACGCATTGCCGCTTTGCGGGAGCAGGAGCCGGCGGATAGGCGTGAGGCCATGGCGCGCACGATGGTACTGGAGGATTTCCCGCATTCGGAGGCCTATCGCAAGAAGCTGGTAGCGCGTCCGATGATGCAGCTTGATGATGATATCATGGAAGCGATGAAAAAGTTCGAGCGCATGGAAGAGGTGCTCTGCTCCTTGCCCGGTCTGGACTGCGGTGCCTGCGGTGCACCTAGCTGTCAGGGACTGGCGGAGGATATTGTGCAGGGCAAGGCGCACGAGATAGATTGTATTTTTAAATTGCGTGCCAGTGTACATAAATTGTCACAGGGCATGCTGGAGCTGGCTAAGCAGATTCCTATTTATCATGAGCCGGCAGAAATAAATAAAACGGAGGCAGACAACGATGAAGGTTAAAGAGATGATTGAGAAGCTTGATTTGAAGCTTCTGACTAAGGATGTAAGCGAGGACGCTTTATATGCAGAGGTAGAAGGCGGTTATGCTTCCGATTTATTGAGTAATGCAATGGGTCAGGGCCAGCCAGGTATGGTTTGGGTAACGATGCAGGGACATCAGAATGTTGCTGCGGTTGCTTCTCTGATTGGCTTTGCGGCAGTTATTGTAGCAGGCGACGGTCCGGTAGCGGAGGATACGCTGCATAAGGCAAATCTGAATGATGTTGTTGTTGCAGCAACCGAAGAGCCTGCCTTTGAGGTTATCGGTAAGCTGTATGAATTGGGTGTTGGCAAGAAGGACTAAGCAATGCAGACAGTTCTGGCGGATTTACATGTACATACGCTGCTTTCGCCTTGTGCCGAGGTAGAAATGACACCGCATCACATTGTGATGCGTGCCACCGAGTATGGCATTGGCGCTGTTGCGATTACCGATCATAACGCCAGTGCCAATGTGCCGGCTGCGCTGGAGGCAGCGCAGCGCTACGGCGTGAAGGTATTTCCCGGTATGGAAGTGGAAAGCAGTGAGGAGGCGCATATTGTGGCGCTGTTTGATACGCTGGAGCAGCTGCAGAGATGGCAGCTGCTGGTTGATGAGCATATGAACGGTATGCTGAATGATGTCGAACGTTTCGGTGCTCAGTATGTAGTAGATGCCGATGACGAGTTTGTGCGCGAGGAGCAGCGTCTGCTGCACGCACCGCTGTCGCTGACTGCGGCGCAGGTGGTGCGGCAGGTTGATGTTTTGGGTGGCCTTACCATTGCCGCTCACATCGACCGTCCTTCCTACAGCATTTTGGGACAGCTGGGTTTTATTGAGCCGGACTTTGGCTTTGCTGCTGCCGAAATTTCTGCAGCAGGCTGGCAGCGTAAGCTGCAGTCGAAGCTGCAGCGTTTGGCAGGCTATCTGCCGTTTATTACGAATTCCGATGCACATAATATTTATGATTTTGTACAGGGACCGAAAAATTTACTCCAGGTGGAGGAATTAACGGTAGCAGAGCTGAAATTGGCGCTGGCAGGCAAAGGGATGCGTAATGTCCTGGCGGGACAATTTTCAGATTTTTGTAAAGAATAGCGCAAATAGAGTACACTATATAGCAAAAACAACACAAATAGTATTGTGTATTTGCTTGCAAAATGGTATACTGAGTTGGTAAGTTTACAAAAAATCCTTTAGAGGAGGGGTAGTATGAACAATAGTGAAAACCGTCTTGAGCGTAAATGTAGCTGCTGCGGCGGCGAAAATCCGGAAAAGCAGCGCATAGATGCCATTCTGGAAAAATACACAGATGTTAAGGGACCGCTGATTCCTATTCTGCAGGAAGTGCAGAACCTGTACAACTATTTGCCTAAGGATGTACTGGAGTATATTGCCGATAAAACAGGTACGCCTATTTCCGAAATTTACGGCGTAGTAACCTTTTATTCATTGTTCCATCTTAATCCGCGCGGACGCAATGTTATCCGTGTCTGCCAGGGAACTGCCTGCCATGTGCGTGGCGGCAAAACAATTCTGCAGGCTTTGGAAAAGCAGCTGGGTATTAAGGCCGGACATACGACCGATGACCTGCGTTTTACTCTGGAAACTGTAGCCTGCATCGGTGCCTGCGGCTTGGCACCGGTTATGCAGATTAACGATGATACGCATGGACGCCTGACCACCGACAAGCTGGCAGGTATCTTGGCAAGGTATAAATAAAATGCGGGAGCTGGCATTACACATCTTGGATATAGCCCAAAATTCTGTGGCTGCCGGTGCTCGTCACATCTGGCTGACTGTCAGCGAAAATGAACAGGGGTACTTTGTTTTCAGCGTCCGCGATGACGGCAAGGGTATGGACAGCGAAATGCTGCAGCGGGTGCGTGACCCATTTGTTACCAGCCGTACTACCAGAAAGGTAGGTATGGGAATTCCCTTTATCGATATGGTTACGCAGCAATGCGGCGGACATTTGGAGCTGCAGTCTGCGCCCGGAAAGGGAACCGAGCTGACTGCATATTTTGCGGCAGATAATATTGACCGGCCGCCGCTGGGAGATATTGTGAGCAGCGTGCAGGTACTGTTGGCGGGGGCGCCGCAGCTGGAGCTGGAATTTGCCTATAACGGCGTTAACGGCTCGTTGGTGTTCAGAACGCAGGAGGTCAGAGAAATATTAGGCGAAGCGTGTGACTTTGCCAATCCTGAAATATATGCCTGGCTAGGTGCTTATTTAAAGGAGCAGCTGGCACAGGTGCAGGGCGAGGAGGTATAAACGAATGAAAAGCTTAGCGGATTTACACGCTTTGAGAGATAAGCTGAAAGCAGATATCAAGCTGCGTCAGAGTTCTGGTACTAAAATTATTGTAGGCATGGGTACTTGCGGCATTGCTGCCGGTGCGCGCGAGGTTATGAGCGCTATCCTGCAGGAGCTGAACAAGCGTCATTTATTTGATGTGCAGGTGCAGCAGACAGGCTGTATCGGTATGTGCGAAAAAGAGGTGCTCGTTGACGTAGTGCGTCCGGGTGAAGCGCGTATTACTTATGGCAAGGTAACCCCAGAGGATGTTTCCAAAATTATCGCAGAGCATGTGGTAAACGGTCATATTGTGGAAGAGCTTGTCGTAGGCAGGCTGGATCAGGAATAAGCCGCAGGCAGGGTACACAGTTGTTGGAGAAGCTGATGTATCGTAGCTTGTAAACAAAACAGGTGGAGGAAAAATATTATGCAGCATATAAGAGCTCACGTTTTAGTGTGTGGCGGTACGGGCTGTAAGGCCAACGGCTCGAAGGAAATCCAGCTGACTTTTGCCAGAGAGCTGCAAAAGTTCGGTCTGCAGGATGAGGTTATGGTTGTCGAAACAGGCTGCCATGGCTTCTGCGAGCACGGACCGCTGGTTATCGTTTATCCGGAAGGTACCTTCTATTGCGGTGTAAAGCCGGAGGACGTTAAAACCATCGTTGAAGAACATTTATATAAAGGACGCATCGTGCAGCGTCTGCTTTATCGTGAACCCATCAATCAGGAGCAGGTTCCGCGTTATTCGGAAATCGGCTTCTATAAAAAGCAGCATCGTCTGGTTTTGGCTAACTGCGGCGCTATCAATCCGGAAGCTATTGAAGAGTATATCGCCGTAGGCGGTTATGAGGCATTGGCTAAGGCTGTTACGCAGATGACTCCGCAGGAGGTAGTGGACGAGGTCAAAAAATCCGGCCTGCGCGGTCGTGGCGGCGGCGGCTTCCCGACCGGTATGAAATGGCAGTTTGCCAAAAACTCCGAGAGCGATAAAAAGTATGTTATCTGTAATGCGGACGAGGGTGACCCGGGCGCATTTATGGACCGCAGTGTTCTTGAAGGTGACCCGCACCGTGTATTGGAAGGCATGGCTATCTGTGGTTATGCTATGGGGGCGGATGAAGGCTATATCTATGTGCGCGCCGAATATCCGCTGGCTATCAAACGCTTGCGTACCGCAATTGCTCAGGCTGAAGAAATGGGCTTGTTAGGCAAGAATATTTTTGAAAGCGATTTCAGCTTTACTATTCATATCAAAGAGGGCGCCGGTGCCTTCGTCTGCGGTGAAGAAACTGCTCTGATGGCTTCTATCGAAGGCAAGCGCGGTATGCCGCGCCCGCGTCCGCCATTCCCTGCAGTCAGCGGCCTGTGGGGCAAGCCGACTAACATCAACAACGTAGAAACCTTTGCTAACGTGGCGCAGATTATCGTTAACGGCGCAGACTGGTACTGCCGGCTGGGTACCGAAAAATCCAAGGGCACCAAGGTTTTCGCTTTGACCGGCAAAATCAATAATACCGGTCTGGCAGAGGTGCCGATGGGTATTACCATGCGCGAGATTATCTATGATATCGGCGGCGGTATTACCAATGGCAAAAAGTTTAAGGCTGTACAGATCGGCGGTCCTTCCGGCGGCTGCTTGCCTGAAAGCATGCTGGATTTGCCTGTTGATTACGATTCCCTGATTGCTGCCGGTGCTATGATGGGCAGCGGCGGTCTGGTTGTTATGGATGAGGATACCTGCATGGTTGACGTTGCCAAGTTCTTCCTGAACTTTACGCAATCGGAATCCTGCGGTAAATGTACTCCCTGCCGCGAAGGCACGAAGCGTATGCTGGAAATTCTTACCCGTATTACGGAGGGACAGGGACGCGAGGGCGATATCGAGCTGCTGGAAAACATTGCCAAGAATATCAAGGAAACAGCTCTTTGCGGCTTGGGACAAACCGCTCCTAACCCTGTTTTGAGCACCTTGAAATATTTCAGAGATGAATATGAGGCGCATATCAAAGAGAAGCGCTGTCCTGCAGGCGTCTGCGAAAAGATGCTGCATTACGAAATCAGTGATGCCTGCCGCGGCTGCGGTCTGTGCGCACGTCAATGCCCGGTACAGGCTATCAGCGGTTCACCGAAAGCAAAACATGTTATTGACCAGAATAAATGCATTAAATGCGGTGCCTGCATGACGGCGTGCCCGTTTAAGGCAATCAGCAAAGCATAAGGAGGGGACTGAAGATGCAGATGGTTAATTTGACAATAGATGGAAAACAGATTCAGGCCCCGGCAGGCTCCAGTGTACTGGAGGCTGCACGCAACGCGGGTATTTATATTCCTACGCTGTGCTATCATCCGGACCTGCGTCCGGAGGGTGCCTGCCGCCTGTGTATGGTAGAGGCCAGCGGTGCGCGTACTCTTGTTGCTTCCTGCGTATATCCTGTAAGCGAGGGTATGGTAGTAAAAACTAATACCTCCAAGGTACGCGAAGCGCGTAAAACAGTACTGGAGCTGCTTTTGACCAATCACCCGAAGGACTGCCTGTGCTGCCAAAAGAACGGTGACTGCGAGCTGCAGAAAATCGCTGCTGACTTAGGCGTGCGTAAGCTGCGCTTCGAGGGTGGCGAAACAAGGGCGCGTACTATTGATAACAGCAATCCGTCGCTGGTACGCGATCAGGAAAAATGCATTCTCTGCGGCCGCTGCATCCGTGTCTGCCGTGATGTGCAGGGTATGAGCGTTTACAGCTTTGCCGGCCGCGGCTTCAACACCATGGTATCTACAGCCTTTGAGCATGATTTGCTCAACAGTGCCTGCACCTACTGCGGCCAGTGCGCCGATGTCTGCCCGACAGGCGCTATCGTGGAAAAGGACGATACCGACAAGGTTTGGGATGCAATCAATAATCCTGAGAAGGTTGTTGTAGTACAGACAGCTCCGTCCGTGCGCGTAGCTTTGGGCGAGGAGCTTGGCATTCCGGCAGGTCAGGTTGTTACCGGTAAAATGGTTGCGGCATTGCGTCATTTAGGCTTTGACAAGGTTTTCGATACAAACTTCTCTGCCGACCTGACTATTATGGAGGAAGGCCATGAGTTCCTGCAGCGTCTGCAGAATGGCGGCGTGCTGCCGATGATTACCTCCTGCAGCCCCGGCTGGGTAAATATGATTGAGCTGAAATATCCTGAGCTGCTGCCACATCTTTCTACTGCCAAGTCTCCGCAGCAGATGTTCGGCGCTGTTGCCAAAACCTATTTTGCAGAACGCGCAGGCATTAACCCGGCTAAAATCGTCAGTGTATCGGTAATGCCCTGTACCGCGAAAAAAGCTGAGGCTGCGCGCGAAGAAATGTGTGCCAGCGGTTATCGTGATGTAGACGTAGTTATTACTACGCGTGAGCTTGGACGCATGATTCGCGAGGCAGGTATAGATTTTAACGCGCTGGAAGAAGCAGAGTTCGATTCTCCGCTGGGAACCGGTACCGGTGCCGCAGTTATCTTCGGTACTACAGGCGGCGTTATAGAAGCGGCTTTGCGTACTGTGGCCGAGGTTGTTGCCGGCAAGGAGCTGCCGAAGATTGAATATAATGAGGTACGCGGCATGGAGCAGACACGTGAGGCTGTTATTGATGTAGCCGGTGTATTCGTGAAGGTTGCCGTAGTACATACGCTCAAATCTGCTAAAATGATGCTGGAACGCATTAAAGCAGGTACAGCGGATTATCAGTTTATCGAGGTTATGGCTTGTCCCGGCGGCTGCATCGGCGGCGGCGGTCAGCCTGTTCCGGTTGATGCTTCTATCAGGCAAAAACGCCGTGAAGCGATTTTTAATTGCGACCGTACAAGCGAATTACGAAAATCGCACGAAAATCCGGAAATAAAAACACTTTATGATACTTGGCTAGGCAAACCTCTTTCTGAGAAGGCGCATAGTCTATTACACACACACTACCACGCGCAAAACCGTTAATTGTTCTATCTGGATAATACAAATCCCCCTTTTTTTCCTTGAAAAGAAGGGGGTGTTTTGTAAATTTGTAAAGAAAAAGCTTGCAGTGTTACAATTTTATTGGTATTATATATAGCGTTGAGTGTAATTTGCCTGCTATGTAAAAGACAGGAAAAATTTGACAGAAAAAAGTGAAGTTTTTCTGAAAATGTGTTATAATTGTAGCAGATAGTAAAGAAGCCTTTGAAAAAATATTTATAGTATAAGCAGGAGTTTTCTCTTATATGTCGAAATGACTATATAGTCAAGTATGAAATATTTGTGAAGAGCTTGATATACGGTAATATCTTATTTGTAATGCCGCAGGGTATTGCTGATAAGTTATATGCAAAGGGGTAACACCCTTATAAAAACTCAATGTCCTAATTAAAAGGAGGAAGGTAAACATGATCGATATTAAAGATCGCATTTGTGACGTAGTAGCTGACAAAGTGATGAGCGCTGAAGCTGCTGCAGAATTCGTAAAAGATGGTGACAATTTAGGTGTCAGCGGTTTTACCCCGTCTGGCTATCCGAAAGCTGTTCCTCTGGCTCTTGCTGAAAAGGGCAAAAAAACTCCTTTCAAAGTTAACGTTTGGACTGGCGCTTCTGTTGGTCCTGAAATCGACCAAGCAATGGTTGAAGCTGGCATCATTGACCGTCGTCTGCCTTACCAGACCAACGGCACCATGCGTAAAGCTATCAACGCTGGTAAAGTAAAATACGCTGATATTCATCTGTCTCACATGGCTCAAATGGTTCGCTATGGCTTCATGGCTGGCCGCCCGACCGGTCCGGATGTTGCAATCGTTGAAGTTTGCAAAATCAATGACCTCGGCGATGGCAAAGTAGGCCTGATCCCGACCACTTCCATGGGCAACAGCTCCTCTTATGTAGCTGGCGCTAAAAAGGTTATCGTTGAAGTTAACACCACTCAACCGGTAGGCCTGGAAGGCATGCATGACTCCTATATTCCTCTGGATCCCCCGAATCGTCAACCGATTCCTATCACTGCTCCGGAAGACCGCATCGGTACCACCTACATTCCTTGCGAAGTAGAAAAAATCGTTGCAGTAGTTCCTTGCGACCGTCCTGACATCGTTCGTCCGTTGGGCGAAATCGACGACGACGCTAAACATATGGGTGCTAACCTCGTTAACTTCCTGAAAAACGAAGTTAAAGAAGGCCGTCTGCCGAAAAACCTGCTGCCGCTGCAATCCGGCGTAGGCTCCGTTGCTAACGCAGTTATCAATGGTCTGGTTAACTCCGATTTCGAAGACCTGACCGTTTACACTGAGGTTATTCAAGATGGTATGTTCGACCTGATCGACGCTGGTAAACTCCGCGTTGCTTCCGGTACCGCTCTGACTCCGTCTCCTGAGTGCCAAAAGAAATTCTACGAGAACGTAGACTTCTACAAAAAATATTTGCTGCTCCGTCCGCAAGAAATCTCCAACAGCCCTGAAGTTGCTCGTCGTATCGGCGTAATCGCAATGAACACTGCTATTGAAGTTGATATCTATGGTAACGTAAACTCCACTCATGTTTGCGGCACCAAGCTGATGAACGGCGTTGGCGGTTCCGGCGACTTCGCTCGTAACGGCTATCTGACCGTATTCTTCACCAACTCCCTGGCAAAAGGCGGCAAGATTTCTTCCGTAGTTCCGTTCTGCAGCCATATCGACCATGCTACCCTGGACGTTGACGTTATCGTTTCCGAACGTGGCGTTGCTGACCTGCGTGGCCTGAGCCCGAAAGAAAAAGCTCCGATCATCATTGATCAGATTGCTAACCCGAAATATCAACCTTGGCTGTATGATTACTTCAAACGCGCTTGCGAAGCTTGCGGCAACAGCCAAACCCCGCACATCCTGGCAGAAGCATTCGATTGCTACAAACTGTTTGCTGAAACCGGTTCCATGGAAGGCATGGTTGAAGGTAAATAATTTTAAAAAAACTTTGCGAAACCCCTTGTTAAGTTTTGCAAAATAGGTTAAACTATGTAATGTGCTTGCCGGTGGGTGAGATTCCCGCCGGCAGGTATATACAGACAAAGCCTCACCCAAGGCTTTGCCCAATAAATTCAGTTGACGAAGTCTCACCCTAGACTTTGCCATATATAGCCGTCATAGACGGAACACTCTCACCATCATTTCGGAACCGTCCAATCCGAAATATGAAACACAAATATTTTAAGGAGGATTTGAGAATGGCATTTGAAGAAATTAAAGCCGGTTTAGAGAAATATCATGCTGAAGTTGAAGCTAAACTGGTAAAAAACCCTGAACGCGCAAACCTGGTTCCTAACAGACTGTACACCCCGGTAGATCTTGGTGAAAACTTTGACTACATGACTAAACTGGGCTTCCCCGGTGAATATCCTTACACCCGTGGTGTTCAACCGACCATGTATCGTGGCCGTTTCTGGACCATGCGTATGTACGCTGGTTTCTCCACCGCTGAAGAATCCAACAAACGTTATCGTTACCTGCTGGCTAACGGTGGTTCTGGCCTGTCCTGCGCATTCGACCTGCCGACCCAGATCGGTTATGATTCCACCGATCCGATGGCTGAAGGCGAAGTTGGTAAAGTAGGCGTAGCTATCGACTCCCTGGCTGACATGGAAATCCTGTTCGACCAAATTTCCCTGGATAAAGTATCCACTTCTATGACCATCAACGCTCCTGCTTCCGTACTGCTGGCTATGTACATTGCAGTAGCTGAGAAACAAGGCGTTTCCGCTGACAAACTGCGTGGTACCATTCAGAACGATATTCTGAAAGAGTATGCTGCTCGCGGCACTTACATTTTCCCGCCGAAACCGTCCATGCGTTTGATCACCAACATTTTTGAATATTGCTCCAAGAACGTACCGCTGTGGAACACCATTTCCATCTCCGGTTACCATATCCGTGAAGCTGGTTCCACCGCTTCTCAGGAAATCGCATTCACCATTGCTGATGGTATCGCTTATGTAGAAGCTGCTATCAAAGCTGGTCTGGACGTTGACGCATTTGCAGGCCGTCTGTCCTTCTTCTGGAATGCTCATAACAACGTACTCGAAGAAGTTGCTAAATTCCGTGCTTCCCGTCGTGTATGGTCCAAAGTTATGAAAGAGCGTTTCGGTGCTAAAAAACCGAAATCCATGATGCTGCGTGTACATACCCAAACCGCTGGCTCCATGCTGACCGCTCAACAACCGAACAACAACATCGTTCGTGTTGCTCTGCAAACTGCTGCTGCTGTAATGGGTGGTACTCAATCCCTGCACACCAACTCCAAAGACGAAGCTCTGGCACTGCCGACCACTGAGTCTGTAACCATCGCTCTGCGTACCCAACAAATCGTTGCTTACGAATCCGGCCTGGCTGACACCGTTGATCCGTTGGGCGGCTCCTACTATGTAGAAGCTCTGACCGATAAGATCGAAGCTGAAGCTTGGGAATACATTAAGAAAATTGACGAAATCGGTGGCGCTCCTGAAGCTATCGCTAAAGGCTACATCCAAAAAGAAATCCAAGACTCTGCTTACAAATGGCAGATGGAAATCGAAAAAGGCGACCGTATCATCGTTGGCGTTAACAAATTCACTCAAGAAGAAGAAGCTCCGAAAAACCTGCTGCGCGTAGACGGTTCTGTAGGCAAGCTGCAAGCTGAAAAGATTGCTGCTCTGAAAGCTCGCCGTGACAACGCTGCTGTAGAAAAAGCACTGGCTGCTTTGGAAGCTGGCTGCGCAGATGAAAATGTAAACCTGATGCCTCTGATTCTGGATGCAGTTCGTGCATACGCAACCGAAGGCGAAATCTGCGGCGTTATGAGAAAAGTATTCGGTGAATACCAACCTCATACCACTCTCTAATTTGTAAACACAACCAATATACGGAGGTAAACTATAATGGCTAACGTTAAAGTTTTAGTTGCTAAACCGGGTCTGGATGGCCATGACCGCGGTGCTAAAGTTGTAGCTCGTGCTCTGCGCGACGCTGGTTTTGAAGTTATCTACACCGGTATCCGTCTGACTCCGGAACAAATCGCTGAAGCTGCTCTGCAAGACGACGTAAACGTTGTTGCACTGTCCCTGCTGTCCGGCGCTCACAACACCCTTTTCCCGAAAGTAGTTGAACTGCTGAAAGAAAAAGGCCTGACCGACGTTCTGGTTATCGGCGGCGGCGTTATTCCTGACGCTGACATCCCTGGCCTGAAAGCTGCTGGCATTGCTGAAGTATTCACTCCGGGCACCCCGACCAGCAAAATTGTTGATTTCATCAACGCTAACGTAAAATAATTTTATCCCTTAAAGCAAGCCGGGTTTGTCCCGGCTTGCCTTATAAAATATTCACTATCCAAAAACAAGGCGGTGTGAATTATGGAAATAGTAGATAAATTATTAAATCATTCTCGTCTTGCATTATCTAAAGCAATCACTGCTGTTGAAAATGAATACGATGATGCTGTCAAAATTATGACAGAGATTTATCCTCATACTGGTAATGCTTATGTAATTGGTATCACCGGCCCTCCGGGTGCTGGTAAAAGTACTCTGACTGATAAATTGGCTAAGGAATACCGTAAACGCGGCAAGACCGTAGGTATCGTAGCAATTGACCCCACTAGCCCGTATTCTGGCGGCGCTATTTTAGGCGACCGTATCAGAATGATGGATCTGACCGCAGACGAAGGTATCTTCGTACGCTCTATGGCAACACGCGGCAGTCTTGGCGGCCTGTCCCAAAAAGCAGGTGACGCTGTTAAATTAATGGATGCTTTCGGCATGGATGTTATTATCGTTGAAACCGTAGGCGTAGGACAATCTGAGGTTGACATTGTTAAGACCGCAGATACTACTATGGTAGTAGTAATTCCTGGCATGGGCGACGATATCCAGGCTATTAAAGCAGGTATACTTGAAATCGGTGACCTGTTCACGATTAACAAAGCTGATCGTGAAGGTACAGACAAGCTCAACATTGAGATTGAGATGATGCTCGAATTAAATCCCGAACATGTTGGCTGGCGTCCTCCGATTAACAGGACCATTGCCAGCAAGGGTGAAGGTATAGAGGCTGTTGTGGACTCTATTGAGGCTCACAAGGCATATTTGATTGAGAGTGGTAAATTAAACGATATCCGTAAAGCTCGTATTAAAAACGAGGTTACCGCTATGCTTAATGACCATGTAAATCGCTACATCGACAAGAACGTCATTCAAACGGATGAATTTGACAACTTAGTTGTAAAAATGCAGTCCCGCGAGATTGAGCCGTACTCTGTCGTTGATGATATTGTTGGTAAGGTTTTAAAGTAAACCGCCAATAAAAACAATTTTAGGAGGAATTTATTATGGCATTCAAAACTATTTGTGTTGACCATGTAGGTATCGCTTGCGCTGGTACCTTGGAAGAAGCTGCAAAAATTTACACTGAGGTACTGGGCCTGAAAGCTACCGGCACTGAAGAAGTTAAAGAACAAGGTGTTGCTACCGTATTTGTTCCCTGCGGCGAGACCCTGATTGAGCTCCTTGTTGATATCACTGAAAACAACGATGGTCCTATCGGCAAATACATTGCTAAAAACGGCCCTGGCATCCAACATATGGCTCTGCGCGTTGACGACATCAAAGCAGCTATCGCTGACCTGACCGAAGCTGGCGTTCGCATGATTGACAAAGCTCCTCGTAACGGTGCTGGCCAAATGAAAATTGCTTTCGTTCATCCGAAATCCGCTGGCCTGCTGCTTGAGCTGTGCCAACCGGCTGCAACCTACAAAGACTAATTTATTAGCTTAGTAGATTCAGGGCGATTTAAGGTCCCATAATTTAAGCTACATAATGCTGAAGATATACAAGTGATATATCTTCAGCATCTGTGTATAAATTTGTTCTCCCAATAATGATGGAGGTGTAAGATTTGTCTACTCAAGAAAAAATTGAGAAAATGCTCAAAAAAGCCGAAGTAATTCTGGCTGCTGGTGGCGAAAAACGTGTTGCTAAACAACATGAATCCGGCAAAATGACTGCTCGTGAAAGAATCGCTGCTCTCCTCGACGAAGGTTCCTTCGTAGAACTCGACCGTTTTGTACGTCATCGTTGCTACAACTTCGGTCAAGAAAAGAAAGAACTGCCTGGTGAAGGCGTAACCACCGGTTACGGCACCATCGATGGCCGTCTGGTTTATGTATTCGCACAGGACTTCACCGTTGAAGGTGGCTCCCTCGGCGAAATGCATGCTGCTAAAATCGTTAAAGTACAACGCCTGGCACTGAAAATGGGTGCTCCGCTGGTTGGCCTGAACGATTCCGGCGGTGCTCGTATCCAAGAAGCTATCGACGCTCTGGCTGGCTATGGTAAAATCTTCTTCGAGAACACCATTGCTTCCGGCGTAGTTCCTCAGATTTCTGCAATTATGGGTCCTTCCGCTGGCGGCGCTGTATACAGCCCGGCACTGACCGACTTCATCTACATGGTAAAGAACACTTCCAAAATGTTCATTACCGGCCCTGCAGTAGTTAAATCCGTTACCGGTGAAGATGTAACCCAAGAACAACTGGGTGGCGCTATGACCCACAACAGCACTTCTGGTGTTGCTCACTTCGCTGCTGAAAACGACGAAGACTGCCTGCAACAAATCCGTTACCTGCTCTCCTTCCTGCCTTCCAACAACGTTGAAGGTGCTCCGATCGTAGAGACTGGTGATGACCCGATGCGTACCGACGACAGCCTGAACACTCTGCTGCCGGACAACTCCAACCAAGCTTACGATATGTATGATGTAATCAGATCTATCGTAGATAACGGCGAATTCTATGAAAACCAAAAATACTGGGCAACCAACATCATCACTTGCTTCGCTCGTATGGATGGTCAAACCGTAGGTATCATTGCTAACCAACCGAAAGTTATGGCTGGCTGCCTGGATATCAACGCTTCCGATAAATCCGCTCGTTTCATCCGCTTCTGCGACGCTTTCGGCATTCCTCTGCTGAACCTGGTTGACGTTCCTGGCTTCCTGCCTGGCTGCAACCAAGAATACGGCGGCATTATCCGTCACGGCGCTAAGATGCTGTATGCTTACTCTGAAGCAACTGTTCCTAAAATCACTCTGGTTACCCGTAAAGCTTACGGCGGTTCCTACCTGGCAATGTGCTCTCAAGACCTGGGCGCTGACCAAGTTATCGCATGGCCGACCGCTGAAATCGCAGTTATGGGTCCTGCTGGTGCTGCTAACATCATCTTCCGTAAAGATCCTGATGTTGAAGCTAAGACTAAAGAGTACATCGACAACTTCGCTACTCCGTACCAAGCAGCAATGCGCGGCATGGTTGACATGGTTATCGAACCGAAAAATACTCGTCCCACCATCATCAACGCTCTGCAAATGCTGGAAAGCAAACGCGAAACCCGTCCGGCAAAACGCCACGGCAACATTCCTTTGTAATTCACAAGCAGTTGCTTAGTGCTTAAACAACCTATTTTAAGATAAGATGAGGTGAAATAAATGGGTCCTGTTACTACTAATCCTTGGTTGATTGCTTTAATCAATATGACCATCGTATTCGGCGTACTGATCGCTCTGGGCGTATTGATGAACTTACTCCAAGTTATCGATCCAACTAAAAAAAAAGTTGCTAAACCGGCAGTAGCTCCTACACCGGCAGCAGCTCCCGCTGCAGCTCCGGTTGCAGCAGCTCAAGATGATAGCGAAATTATCGCTGTTATCGCTGCAGCAGTAGCAGCTTGCGGCGTTAGCGCAGACCAAATCGCCTGCGTTCGTCGTATTGATGCTAAATCTGCATGGACTGTAAGCAGTCGTGTTGAAGCTATTAGCGTTCGTAAAGAATGCTTCTAATGCATATAGTTTGCAATTTTAATTAAAAAACGAGATTTTAAGGAGGATTATATCCATGAAAAAGTATACTATCACCGTAAATGGTACCGCATACGAAGTTGAAGTTGAAGAAGCAGGCGTTGTTGCTTCCGCTCCGAAAGCTGCTCCGAAAGCTGCTCCGGCTCCGGCTGCTGCTCCGGCTCCGAAAGCTGCTCCGGCTCCGGCTCCGAAAGCTGCTGCTCCGGTTGCTGCTGGTGCAACCACCGTTTCCGCTCCTATGCCGGGCAAAGTTCTGTCCGTTAACGTAAAAGCTGGCGACGCTGTTAAATCCGGCGACGTTCTGCTGATTCTGGAAGCTATGAAAATGCAAAACGAAATCATGGCTCCGGCTGATGGCACTGTTTCCGACGTTCGCGTTTCCGCAGGTCAAACTGTTGCTACCGGCGACGTTATGATCGTTCTCTAATTCTTACTCGATAGTTCGCAATATCAGTAAGTCTTAAATACCCTTGATCCTTGGAGGGGGCTTTTCGCAGAGCCCCTTCCACAAATTGAAAATTGGGAGGATATTAAATGGAAGCATTTGTCGTTGCTTTGTCTTCCGTATGGGCAGACTCCGGTTTCTCCGCTTTGACCAGCGGTCACGTAATCATGATCGTTGTAGGTCTGGTTCTGCTTTATATGGCTATCGGTAAAGGTTTTGAGCCTTTGCTGCTGTCCCCGATCGCATTCGGTTGTATTCTTGCTAACATTCCTAAAAACGGTTTCGAAGAACCTGGTGTTATGTCCGTTATCATGTATGGTATTCACCACGAAGTATTCCCTCCGTTGATCTTCTTGGGCGTAGGCGCTATGACCGACTTCGGTCCTCTGCTGGCTAACCCGAAAACCCTGCTCCTGGGCGCTGCTGCACAGGGCGGTGTATTCGTAGCTCTGCTGGGCGCTATGCTGCTTGGCTTCACCGTACAAGAAGCTGCTGCTATCGGCATCATCGGTGGTGCTGACGGCCCGACTTCCATTTACCTGGCTGCTAAAATGGCTCCTCAGCTGTTAGGTGCAATCGCAGTTGCTGCTTACTCCTACATGTCTCTGGTTCCGCTGATTCAGCCTCCTATCATGAAACTGTTCACCACTGAAGCTGACCGTAAAATCGTTATGGAGCAGTTGCGTCCGGTTTCTCACTTCGAAAAAGTTGCATTCCCGATCATGTGCACCATCGTTATCTCCCTGCTGTTACCTTCCGTAACCGCTCTGATTGGTATGCTGATGCTTGGTAACCTGTTCAAAGAAGCTGGCTGCCTGGATCGTCTGTCCGACACCGCACAAAACGCTCTGATGAACACCGTAACCATCATGCTGGCTACCGGTACTGGTCTGACCATGAGCGCTGAGTCTTTCCTGAACGCTAAGACTCTGCTGATCATCGTTCTCGGCCTGGTTGCATTCGTAGCTGGTACTGCTATGGGCGTTATCTTCGGTAAGCTGATGTGCATGGTAGACGGTGGCAAGACCAACCCGTTGATTGGTTCCGCTGGCGTTTCCGCAGTTCCTATGGCTGCTCGTGTATCTCAAAAAGTTGGTCAGAAAGCTAACCCGGCTAACTTCCTGCTGATGCACGCTATGGGTCCTAACGTAGCAGGCGTTATCGGTACTGCAGTTGCTGCAGGTACCATGCTGGCTATGATCGGTCCTGTTGGCAAATAATCATTAGCTAACTTCAAGAGCTCACACATTTGTGTGAGCTCTTTTTTGTATCTAAAATGTAAATTTTATTGTTGGCGATACTCTTAGGCTAATATTTATAGTATAATAAAAAAGAACTGTTCAAGAATTGAATAGCATTTCTTTACAAGAGGAGTCTTGAGTATATGCAAAGATTTAATCTGACCAGACAGTTTTTTAGGGATGTCTGGTATCTTACGAAAAGCTATTGGCAATCCGAAGAGAAGAAAATAGCTTTCTTTTTATTGGGCTGTATTATAGCACTGACACTTGGCGTGGTTTATATGCTTGTTTTGCTTAACCAGTGGAATAACAGCTTCTACAGTGCCTTGCAAAACTATGATGCAAAGAAGATTTTTGACGAGCTTATTCATTTTTCATGGTTAGCTGCCATTTATATCTTATTGGCAGTATACTCATATTATCTGCAGCAGACATTGATTTTAAATTGGCGTCGTTGGCTGACGACACGCTTTATTGACATCTGGCTACAAAACAAAACCTATTACAATCTGCAGATGTTCGGTAAGGATACGGATAACCCTGACCAACGTATCAGTGAGGATGTGCGTCAGTTTGTCGAAATGACCTTGAGCTTTGGCATAGGGATCCTCAAGGCGTTTTGCACGTTTGCATCTTTTGTTGTCATTTTATACAATCTTTCCGGCAGTCTTAGCTTTACCTTTATGGGTAAGACGTGGACAATTAACGGCTACATGCTGTGGGCATCATTACTTTATTCTGTCATTGGTACCTATATTACCCATCTTGTTGGCCGCAAGCTGGTAAAAATCAACTTCATCCAACAGAAATATGAAGCGGATTTCCGTTTCAGTATGATTCGCCTGCGTGAAAGTGCGGAAAGCGTTGCCTTCTACCGTGGTGAAGCGCAGGAAGGCAGTGTATTTAAGCTACGCTTTAAAATGCTCTTGGATAACTTCTGGAAACTGGTTAATAAACAGAAACAGCTTGTCTTTTTAAATTCCGGTTATTCTCAAATCGCTATCATTTTTCCCTTTGTTGTAGCCATGAACCGTTATCTTACGAAAGAAGTAACACTAGGCGGACTGATGCAGGTTGCCAGTGCCTTTGGCCGTGTGCAGGATTCGCTTTCATATTTTGTTGATATGTACAGCAGCATTGCTCAATGGCAGGCTGTTGTAATGCGTTTAACTTACTTCGGCCACCATATGCATGAGGTTTCTCAGCAGGCGGAACGCTTTCATGTGGAACGCTTTGCTGCTGCAGATGTTGTTGAGGTTAACGATATGCAGATAAATCTGCCGGACGGAAAACCGCTTCTGGAAAATATCAGTTTTACACTGCATCCGGGGCATAATGTTTTGATTAAGGGTGTCAGCGGCAGCGGTAAAAGTACCTTGCTGCGTGCAATCTCCGGTATTTGGCCCTTCGTTGACGGCAAAATCTTTTTGCCTGAGCGTGATAAGCTGATGTTTATTCCACAAAAGCCTTATCTGCCATTAGGCACACTGCGTGCTGCGCTTAATTACCCGGGAAATAAACCGATAGATGATACTGAATTGATTTATCTGATGGATTTGTGCCAGATTGGTTATCTTAAGGATAAGCTTGATTTGGAGGCTGACTGGAGCCATGTGCTTTCTGTCGGTGAGCAGCAGCGTTTGGCCTTTGTACGTGCCCATATCCAGCAGCCACAGTGGCTTTTCCTGGATGAAGCAACCTCTGCTTTGGATGAAGACACTGAGGCGACTATGTACAGCCTGTTACAGGAGCGTTTACAGCAGACTACTGTTGTCAGCGTCGGTCATCGCAGTACGCTGAATAAATATCACGAGCTTGTTTTACGCTTAAATAAATCAACTCGTCAAGTTACTCTTGAAAAATTGTAAGGAGGTTTTCTTATGCTGCCATTGCAAATTGCAGAAAATATTTATGACGTTGGTGTTCAGGATTGGGCTGTGCGTGATTTTCACGGTTACAAAACAGAGAGAGGTGCAACCTATAACTCTTACCTGATTATGGATGAAAAGATTACCTTGATTGATACTGTTAAAGCGCCCTTTACCGAAGAGCTGCTTGCTAATATCAGCAAGGTAACAGCGTTGGATTCCATTGACTATATTGTCATCAACCATGTTGAGCCTGACCATTCCGGTGCTATGCCTGCGTTAGCCAAGGCTTGCCCCAAAGCAAAGTTCTATATTACGATGCAAGGTAAAAACGAGGCGATTCAGCATTACGGAGATATTTTTGCTTTTGAGGTTGTTAAAGACGGAGCAACCTTAAATATCGGCAAGCGCACCTTAACCTTCGCTTCTATGGCAATGCTGCATTGGCCTGACAGTATGGCTACCTATAGTGAGTATGATAAAATTCTTTTTTCCAATGATGCCTTTGGTCAGCATTATGCTACCAGTAAGCGCTTTGACTGTGAAGTAAATCAAGACGAGCTGTTCTACGAAGCTAAAAAGTATTTTGCCAACATTCTCTGGCCTTATGCCAAGCTGATTGGCAATGCGCTGAAAAAGCTTGGCGGTCTTGATATTAAAATGATTGCGCCTTCCCATGGTGTAATCTGGACCGAGCGTATTTCCGATATCCTGCGCTGCTACAGCGAATGGGGCAGCGGTGTACAGGACGGTAGCCTTGTTATTGCCTATGACAGCATGTGGGGCGGTACGGAAAAGTTGGCGCGGGCGATTGCGCGCGGTGCTGCTAATGCCGGCATTGTAGTTAAGGTATTTAAAATGGGCGCTACCCCTAACAGTACAGTAGCAGCAGAGCTCTTTACTGCCTCCGGTTTTTTGGCAGGATCTTCAACTCTTAATTGCAGCATGCTGCCCAATATGGGGTCACTGCTCATTTACCTTAAGGGACTTGGCGCTAAGGGTAAAAAGGCTGCTGCCTTCGGTACCTTTGGCTGGGGCGGTGGTGCGCAGAAGGATATGGAGGAGCTGCTTGCAAAAAGCTGCTTCGATGCGGTAGAACCCGGTTTTAACTGCAAATGGACGCCGCAGCAGGCTGAGCTTGAAGCTGCAGAAAAGTATGGTTATGAATTTGCGCTTAAATTAAAGGTTGAATGAGCTGTGAATTTTGTGTAAAACAAATATATTTACTAATAAAAAAAGTACACAAATAACGATAATAGTGTATAATAGTATTATAACAATGAAAGCGAGGTCTTATGATGAATAAGAAAGCTGAAGTTTACAAGAAATTCCTTGAAGAAAACAAAATTAACTGGGGCGATGTTTTCGAAGTTCCGAAGGCAGACGAGGTTCCTGAAGAAAGCTTCATGCATCCCGTTGTTTTCCGTTCCGCTATCGGCATCCAAGGTCAAAATCTGCCGACTATGCTGGTAATTGACGACAGCATCTATGTAATGCTGCAGGTTCGCGTAGGCGCTGGTCTGGTTAAAGAAGCTAACAAGGCTGCAGTTCTGGCACATCTGAACGCTCTGAACGAAAACTACAAGGTGTTTAAATATTATGCTGATGAAGCTGGCAATATCATCATTGAAAGCTGCATTCCTTCTACCGACGATCAATTCGTACCGCAAATGATTCATGCAGTAATCGACGTTATTGTTGACCACCTTAACACTGAATATCCTAAGCTGATGAAAGCTGTTTGGGCTGAATAAGCTGAATAAAAAAATATGGTACTTTCTTAAATAAGGGGAGTAGCCGGCACAAGCCTTAGGGCTGGTGTTTACACTGCCGTCAGTACGATTCGTTTGAATCCGGCTTTGTAATTAAGTGGCGAGACTTTGTTGTAAAATATTTTTATTTTACAGCATTGTCTCGCCCTTTTTTAATATATAATATAAGGTGAAGAGTGTACTTGCATGATTTACCACAATTTTCGACAAGTAGCAGACGTAAGGTCAAAGGAGGAAGAAAATGAGTAAATATGGCTTAAGCAAGGAGCAGATTGAAGAGTCACGGCGCAAGTACGGTGATAACACGTTGACGCAGCCGCCGCGGGAAACCTTTTGGAGCAAGCTGCTGGGGAATTTTCAGGATCCCATTATTCGCATCCTGATAGTAGCACTGCTGGTAAATGCTTTTTTTGTATATCTTGGTCACGGCGATTGGATTGAAACAATAGGTATTTTTCTGGCAATTATTTTGGCAACCTTTGTTTCTACCTGGTCCGAATACAGCAATGAGAATGCTTTTCAGAAGCTGCAGGAGGAAGCTAGCCGTATCCGCTGCAAGGTATGGCGTGACGGCGAACCGGAGGAAATTGCTATTGATGATGTTGTAGTTGGTGAGGCAATTATTTTAGAGGCCGGCGATAAAATACCGGCAGACGGCATTTTGCTGGAAGGAACGCTGAAGCTGGATCAGGCAGCGTTGAACGGTGAAAGCGAGGAAGCTAAAAAACTGTTGCACCTGCTGAGTTCCAATGGGATGACGGTAAAATTGATTTTCTGGATGAACATAAGCTGTTCCGTGGCAGCGTTGTGGTAGAAGGCACCGCTGTGATGCAGGCTGTGAAGATAGGTGATAATTCCGTTTACGGCCAGCTGACGCAGGAGCTGAAGGATGATGAACGCGACAGTCCGCTGAAGCTGAAGCTGAAAGGACTGGCAGAGCAGATAAGTAAATTCGGTTATGCCGGCGGTGTGCTGATAGCAGTTGCGGTAATGCTGCACAAAATATATCTAGCAGGTAGCTTTGCAGCATATTTTGCTGATATGACAACAGTAATTGCCGATTTGGTGCAGGCTGTAATCTTGGCGATTATTATTATTGTTATGGCGGTACCGGAAGGCCTGCCGCTGATGATTGCGATAGTTTCTTCGCTCAATATGCGCAAAATGCTGCATGACCATGTATTGGTGCGTAAGCTGGTCGGTATTGAAACAGCAGGCAGCCTGAACCTGCTGTTTACTGATAAAACAGGCACTATTACTAAAGGACAGCTGGAGGTAGTACGCTTCTTAACCGGCGATTTACAGGAAATTACTGATTTTACCTCATTGCCTGCACGTCTTAAGGAGCTGACCTGTCAGCAGGTTTTAATCAATACATCATCTACCGTTACCGACGGCAAGATTGTCGGCGGTAATATGACGGAAGCAGCGTTAAACAATTATGTCGGTACCTATCGTTTGCCGCAGCTGCCGCAGCGCCAGCGCTTTATTCCGTTTAACAGCGCCAATAAATATTCTTGGGCGCAGGTTGCTCCCTCTGATGGCGGCGCAGCATATTGCCTCATTAAGGGCGCACCGGAAAAGCTGCTGCAGGCTACCGATTGGTATTGGTCAAAAGATGGCAGCCGTTTGCCGTTGACTGATGAGATGAAAGCAGCTCTGGATAACAGAATGCTGGAGCTTGCAGGACAGGCTATAAGAATGCTGGCCTTGTGCACCTATGAGGGAGTACCTGTTGATAACCTGCCGGATAAAGGACTGACGCTTGCCGGTGTTGTTGCCATCCGTGATGACGTGCGTCCGGAAGCAGTGGAGGCTATTAAGGCTGTACAGCAGGCTGGTGTGCAGGTAGTAATGATTACCGGTGACCGCAAGGAAACCGCAGTTGCCATTGCCAAGGATGCAGGCCTGCTGCAAAGCGCGGAGGATGTAGTCTGGACCTCTGACGAGCTGGCACAGATGAGTGATGATGAAATCAAGGCTAAGCTGACGCATCTGCGTGTAGTGGCGCGTGCTTTGCCGATGGATAAATCGCGCCTGGTGCGCTTGGCGCAGGAGCTGAATTTAGTAACCGGTATGACCGGTGACGGCGTAAACGATTCACCGGCACTGAAAAAGGCTGACGTAGGCTTTGCCATGGGCAGCGGTACCGAGGTTGCCAAGGAAGCAGGCGATATCGTTATCATGGACGATAATTTCCTCAGTATTAAACAGGCAATTCTTTACGGAAGAACGATTTACAATTCTATCTGCAAATTTATTGTTTTCCAGCTGACGATTAACTTCTCGGCTGTGGCAATTAACTTTATTGCTCCCTTTATCAATATTGATGAACCGCTGACGATTACGCAGATTCTCTGGATTAACCTGGTAATGGATACCCTTGCTGCGCTCGCCTTCGGTGGTGAGCCGGCATTGGCGCAGTATCTGCGCGAGGCGCCGAAACGCCGCAGTGCACCGCTTGTCAGCAAAAAGATGCTTACGAGTGTTATTGTAAGTGGTCTTTATATGACGATTGTGGGCATTGCCTTTTACAAGAGTGCGTGGGTTGACCATCTGTTCCGTGATGCCGATAATCATATTTATACCTACACGGGCTTCTTCTGCGCCTACATTTTCATGGCAGTTGCCAATGGCTTTAATGTGCGTACTGACGGTTTGAACCTGTTAAAGAATATCAGCCTGAACAAGGGCTTCTTACAGGTAATGGCGCTGATTGTTGCAATTCAGGTGCTGCTGACCTTTGTTGGTGGGCGTGTATTGCGTACAACACCGCTGAATGCGCATGAATGGGGCGTTGTCGTCCTGTTTGGCGCTTCCATTATCGTTGTTGATTTATTGCGTAAGCTCATCAGCAGCAGGTAAAGTTATACACAGTTGTTGATAAGTCTGTTGATAATCTGTGGGTAAAACACATAAGCTGTGGATAAGTATTCGTGGATAGAAGCACACTAATTGCTGTTACATTGTTTACAATATTACAGATATAAAAATAAATTCAAAAAGAATGTTGACAATTAAAAGCAGAGTGCGTATAATAGCATTCAACGAATCAAATATCGTCCCTAAAAAAACGGTGAAGGGAAGAAGATATGACCGGATGGGCTAAGAGAGTCGCTGGCTGGTGTAAAGCGATGCCAATGGTTATATGCATACTGATCCCGGAGTTGCCTTTCTGATATGTAGGGAAGGACGTGTGGTCACGTTACAGGCAAAGGCCTTGTTGGAGGCTGAGAGGACAGTGCTGTTGAGGTACTGTTGAAATAGGGTGGTACAGCGTGGAATTGTTCCCCGCCCCTAATTGTGTTATTAATAAATAACACAGGTTAGGGACGGGGATTTTTGTTTATAATTGTTAAGAAAAGCTAGGGGGAAATTAATCATGCAGCAGGAGAAAAAATATATTCCGTTTGAACAAATAAAAATTACCGACCGTCAATGGCCTGATAAAACGATTACCAAAGCACCTGTATGGTGCAGTGTTGATTTGCGCGACGGCAACCAGGCATTGGTAACGCCGATGGGTATTCCGGAAAAAATCCGCTTTTTCCACACTCTGGTAGATTGTGGCTTTAAGGAAATCGAGGTTGGCTTTCCTTCCGCATCGGAAACAGAATACGAAATTCTGCGTACCTTGATTGAAGGCGGACACATTCCTGATGACGTAACCGTACAGGTTCTGGTGCAGGCGCGTGAAGAGCTTATCCGCAAAACCTTTGAGGCGGTACGCGGTGCCAAAAATGTTATCATCCATTTTTATAACTCTACTTCAACACTGCAGCGCAAAATTGTTTTTGGCAAGGATATGGATGGTATCACCGATATCGCTGTGCAGGGCGCGCGCCTTATTCGCCAACTGACGGAAGAAGAGGTTACCCGCAGCGGTATGAACATCCGCTATGAATATTCTCCGGAAAGCTTTTCCGGTACGGAAATAGATTTCTCTGTTGCTATTTGTGAGGCGGTAATGCAGGAAATGGGTTCTAGCAAAGAAAACCCCATTATTCTCAATCTGCCTTCTACTGTTGAAATGTGTACGCCTAATACCTATGCCGACCAGATTGAATACTTCTGCCGTCATATTAAAAACCGTGAGGCAGCAATCGTCAGCGTGCATCCGCACAATGACCGCGGTACCGGTGTTGCCTGCGCCGAGCTGGCACTTTTGGCCGGTGCGGACCGTATCGAAGGTACCTTGTTCGGTAACGGCGAGCGTACCGGTAACCTTGATATCGTAACGGTAGCACTCAACATGTTTACGCAAAATGTTGATCCCGAGCTGGATTTCTCGCATATCCTGGACATCAAAAAGGTTTATGAGGAATGCACAAAAATGCATGTGCCAGAGCGTCAGCCGTACGCCGGCGAGCTGGCCTTCACCGCCTTCAGCGGTTCGCATCAGGATGCTATCCGCAAGGGCTATGAGTACATGAAGAACAGCGGTACAGAATATTGGGAGGTACCGTATCTGCCGATTAATCCTGCGGATATTCATCGTGAATACGAGCCGGTTATCCGCATTAACAGCCAGTCCGGCAAGGGCGGTGCTGCCTTCGTGCTGCAGCATACCGTTGGCTACAACCTGCCTAAGGAAATGCATCCGGAATTTGGCAATATCGTGAAGGCTGCTGCTGACGAATATGGCGATGAGCTTTCCAGCGAGCAGATTGTGCAGCTCTTCCGCAAGGAATACATCGACTTTGTCGGCAAATATCAGCTGCTGCGTCATCGCTTCACCGAGCTTAACGAAGCTGACGGCAGCATCCACAGCCGTTTTGAAGGCGAAATTGCGGTTGCAGGCGAAAAGAAGAGTGTAGTTGGTGTAGGTAACGGTCCTATCGATGCCTTCTTCCAGGCGCTTACCAGTGTCGGAATTGATGGCTACGAATTCGTCAACTATCATGAGCATGCGATTTCCAAGGGTTCCGATGCCAAGGGCATCTGTTACATCGAGCTGAAACAGAAAAATAATGGCCATATCTTTGGTGTAGGCATTCACTCTAACGTCAACGTGGCAGCGTTGCGCGGTATCATCTGCGCTATCAACCGCGCGGAGAAGTGATTAGTGGATATTAGTGAATAGTGGTCAGTGTTTAGTGGTTAGAAAATAGTTGGCAGTATGGGGCGAAGAGAAATATATATAATGCCCCTGCATATATTATTTTGCTAAAGGTCGGCGCCAGAAAAACAGATAAGCCGGCTTAGAGAAACCTCCAAAATAAGGGAAAGATTTTTGGAAAACAAGGGAAAGAACTAAAAATAAGGGAAAGAAGTAAGCGCCGTCGGCCGTAAGGCAGGCGGCGATTTGCGCCATGCAAAATAATATTTCCTTGAATAAAATTGTGGAGCAGGCATTGCAGCGCTTTTTGATGCTGGAAAATTAGGTGTATGAAATTTTTTTAGATGCATCACAGCTGGCGAGCTATAT